>Ga0209810_1000669_pt1 | contig 67730 bp, 44 predicted proteins | sample Coa_R1_7_FD_187159 | JGI IMG/M metagenome (GOLD analysis project Ga0209810, IMG submission 187159) | Surface soil microbial communities from Centralia Pennsylvania, which are recovering from an underground coalmine fire - Coalmine... | ecosystem: Environmental > Terrestrial > Soil > Unclassified...
TGCAGGCCCGGCTCGCGATCGAGCACGGCAAGCAGGTCTTCCTCCTCGCCAACCTCGTCACCGATCGGCCGTGGGCCCGACGCTACCTGGACCGGCCCGGGGTCACCGCGGTCTCGGATGTCGACGACATCATCCGATCGCTCCGTTCCCCGGCGCAGGTGGAGCAGCGGGCCGAGCAGCGTCTGCAGCTCTCCCTCGACCTCGTCTGACCGGGTGCCGACCCTGGCCGAGCTGCTCCGCCACGTCCCCGGCTTCGGCGCGTGCGGCGAGTGCCGGTACGCCCAATCGGGGTACGCCGCGCTCTGCTTCGCCTGCGCCCGTCGGACCGTGGAGAACCTGGCCCCTCTCGAAGAGCGCTGCCCGATCTGTGATCTGCCGTTCCAGGCTGGCGAGGACTGGTGTCGCAATCCGCTGTGCCACCACCCGGACTGCCAATTCGGCTGGAACTACGCGATCGCCATGCCCTCGGGACAGCTGCGGCGCGCAATCGACCGCTACAAGGTTCACGACCGCTGGGGCTTGGGCGCTGGTCTTCGGTCGTGTGCTGGCCGGCTTTCTCGAGCAAGAGGCGGGCACGTTCCGTCAGTTCGACCTCATCGTGGCCAGCCCGACCTACGTAGGCCCCGGCGGCCGTACGTTCGACCACACCCGGCTCGTGCTCGAGCGGGCCGCGACGGAGGTCATGCCTGGCCGGCCGTGGTCCTTCGACGTCGGAGGTGAGCCTGCGGTCGTCAAGACCGCGCCCAACCGCCCCCTCCGTGGGAGGACGTGGCAGGAACGCCGGGCGATCGCGCGCGATGAGATACGTCCTGCTCTCTCCGTTCCCAACCCGGATCGGACAGCCGGCCGTTCGATCCTCGTCTACGACGACGTCTTCACCGATGGCATCACCTTCGACGAGGTCGCCCGCGCCCTTCGAACCCAGGGTGGGCGGTCGAGGTCTGTGAGGTCACGCTCTGCCGCCAGCCTTGGCTGGCTAGATGAATGATTCCGAATCGGCGACGACGAGGAGGTGGGCCGTAACCAGCAAGGCGAGGGCGCCGAGACGTGATGTGTGCAACGCAACCTCGACACCCTCATCACGGCACGCTACGTCGAAGTCGACGACCTCTTCATCGGGCTGGGCGTCCGGCAGGGCCCCGGCCGACCGTCTCGCCTCACCGACGCCGAGCTGGTCTGCCTGGCCGTGGCCCAGGTCCTGCTCGACTCCACCCCGGTGCCCTGCGGCGCCTCCCGGGAGACGGTCAAGGGCTCCCCGGGGTCCCCATCGGACCCGTATCGGGGCACCCCATCGGAGCAAGCTCCGATGGGGATCCCTCGATGGGGTGCCCCTCGAGAGCCAGCTCGGGCTCGAAGCCCACGGCGGGCGCACCCACCTGGAGGGTCCGGGTCGCCCAGCGCCTGCTCGCCCTCACCGCCGAGGTCTGGCACCACTGACTCATCGGGGCTCCGGACAAGCGCTCGCTGGTCGCCCACGACCACTGAGCATTCGGCATCAATCGTCTAGGGGCAATGTGGCTACAATCCCAGGGATGGAGTCCACAATCAGGAGCCACGTTGGCGTGCGCGAACTCAAGGCGCATCTGTCTGCCTACCTCGACCAGGTGCGCCGTGGGCACCCGCTGGTCGTCACGGAGCACGGCCGGCCGATCGTTGAGATCGTGCCCTACGGCGGGACGAGCAAGCTCGCCGAGCTGATCGGAGCTGGTCGGGCTCGCGCCCCTCGCGCCTCTGCCCGCTCCTTGCCCGAACCGATCGATGCCACCGGTTCGGTCAGTGACATCGTGCTCGAGCAGCGCCGGTGAGGAGCGCGTACTTCGACACCTCCGCGCTCGTCAAGCTTCTCGTCCGTGAGGCAGGGTCGGATCTGGCGCGCGCAGCGTGGCAGGCGGCGGTCGTCCTGATCGCCTCGACGCTGCTGAAGGTGGAGGCCCGCGCGGCCCTCGCGGCGGCCCATCGGCAGGGTCGCCTCACCAGCGACGGCCTCTCCACCGCCAAGCGAGAGCTCGCGACCCACCTCTGGCCGCAGCTCACGATCGTCGAGGTTGATGACCTCCTCCTGGACCAGGCCGCCGACCTGGCCGAGCAGGAGGCCCTGCGGGCCTACGACGCCGTCCATCTCGCCGCGGCCCTGGCCGCGGGCAGCGACGTTCTGGTCACCGCCGATCAGGAGCTGATCCGGGCCGCCGAGAGCCGGGGGCTTGAACCGCTGAGCGTCTGATCCGGCCACGTCCGATCAAGTGGATCCTCCTAGAGAGGTCAATCGCGGGACAGCTGCACGCTCAGGAGGCCGCTACCGGTGGGAATTGACCGTCCGGCTCGACGAGCAGCTGGTACACCTGGCGAGCGACGTCGCGCTTGAGGCATCGGAAGGTCTCGGCTTTGGTCTTCCCTTCGGCGATCCGTTTTGCCACGCCCTCGCGCGTCGGCTGGTGAGAGCGCATCCTCACCAGGACGATCCGATGCCGGGCGGCGTTGGCCTGGCGGTCGCCGCCGCGGTTGCGACGATGCCTGGTGGTGAGACCCAGCGAGGCCGGGATTGGCGAGGCTCCGCACCGCATCGAGCCTGCCGCCTCCGATCGGATGCGGGCGCCGCTCAACCCGGCGGTGACCACGAGCGTGGCCGCCACCTCCTGACCGACCCGAGGCAGGAGCGGAGTCCGGGGACGAGGCTGCTGGTCAGCCGGTCAGGGCGGTCCTCGAGCTTTTTGACCTCGTCATCGAGCGGGGCGTCGCGCCTGGCCATGGATCGAAGCGACCACCTGATGGCTGAGGCCGGGTCGGCGACGTCGCCGACCCGGAAGCCAAAGGCGGTGTCGATCCGCGCCCTGGTGGGGAGATGGCGCAGCCGATCGCGGATCTGGTCGGGCGCGGTCATCACCACCGCTTTGAGCGCGTTCAGGCCCTGAGCTCGCGCCTTGACCGCCGTGGACCTGGCCACCCGCAGCGCCTCGATCATCCATCTCCACGCCCGCGTCCCCGACTTTGGGGACCGCCCTGGCCGTTCCGGCGAGGGCCGCCATCGCCGCCGCCTCCGCGTCGATGCGGTCGGACTTGCCGCGACGTCGGCGATCTTCTCGTGTCGGCCGCAGGACCTCGGTCACGTGCTGGCCATAGGCTCGCCGGGAGCGGCTCAGCCCGGCCCTGGAGCTCCTGGCTCCTTCCCCCGCGAGGACCACCTGGCCCGAGCAGGCGTGTGCCCACCTCCATGCTGCCCAGATGAGGGCCGAGCGCATCCTTGGCCACAGCGAGGTGCGTCGGTCGGTGGGTGCCGACCCCAGCGGTGACGCGAGCCGGGACCGACACGGGTGCGGTCATCGGCGTCCCGAGGTGGTGGAGGGATGATCGGCGGCCGGGCATATGGGACCGCACTGCGAAGGGGCTCTTGCCAGCCTCCTCTCAGATCACCATTGGCTCGGCGCCGCTGCCGCTGGGGGTTGCCGGCCCCAGAGCGACCGATCCGCTTGAGGCACGAAGCCGGTGGATGAGAGGGTCAAGCCCAGGGCTGCGACCACCGGGTGATCATCGCGGTGCATGAACGACCACCCTGTCATCCGGTGACCACGAGCTGGCGTGGGGGAGCCCCAATGCCACCTCCTGGTCAGGGACCACGGTCTGGGTGGCTCGGAGGGACCCCACCCCCGTGGAGCGACGAGCCACCATCCACCCCTCGTGATCCTCGGCCAGCAGCCGACCCGGCGGACGATCGCTCCCCGATCGGGGAAGATGCCGACCACGTCGGTGCGGCGGCGGCTCTCGGGGTCCCCATCGGGACGCGTCCCGGGGCACCCCATCGGAGCGAGCTCCGATGGGGACCCCTCGATGGGGAGCCCCTGCGTGGGGACCACCTGGGCAGCCGGGTCGGGCGGTGGCCACCCACCCGGCGGCGCTGCGCCAGGCCATCGATCCACACCTCGGGGTGGGGACCGGCGTCCAGCGGCCGGGAGCAAAAGGCCTCCACCATCCAGTCCAGCTCCCTGGCCATCTCCGAGACCAGAGAGGGGCTGATCCCCTCGCTGCCCAGGCTCTGCACCAGCTTCTCCACCCGGCGCGTACTCCACCCCGGCCACGTCGGCCCGGGCGACCACCGGCACCATCGCCCGCTCGCCGGCGGGGCTCCAGCAGCCAGCCTGGGAAGGACGAGCCCCGGCGCAGACGCGGGATGGCCAGCTCCAGCCGCCCGGGGGTCCCACTCCCGGAGCCGGTCGCGGTTGCGGCCCCTCCCCGGCTTTGGGCTGCGCTCGCTGTCGCCGGCCCCGCAGCGGGCGCTGATCTCGGCCCCATCAGCAGCCCGACCATGCTCTGCCGCAGGCCACGGAGCCGGCTGGGGTGAGCCTTACGTCTTCACGCCCGGTGCGGGGGGGCCACGCCGGGCGTGGCCATCGCCCCTCCTTCGGTTGGGTTGGACCTCGAAGGATGACCCGGTGGCCATCGTCGTCTCGGCGGGCTGGTCCACCCTCTCCTCGTCCACCACGTCCGTGGACGCTAACCACCTTCAGTGGACATGGGGGAGACGGCGGCCCCGCTCGTTTCCCCGGAAGCGTACCAAGGTCTCCGTGGTGCACTCCCTCCGGTTGGAGACTGCTCGGGCGCTGAGCATGGCCACGTGGCGCGAACGCGTGCGCCGCCCCAGTTGCCAGGTGGGGGCGCTCGGTGCGCCGGCTTGGAGGGTCGCGTCAGAGCCCTGAAAGGCCGGCCGGGGTGTAACTCAGCGCGGATCGAGCGGTGGCGAGGGTTGGTTTCGACGATCACCGTGGTCGTGGAACTCGGCCCTCCGGAGCGGCCGGCACGGTAACGTTTTTTCCCGACGCGACCGACCTCGGGTCTCCTGGCACGGTCTTGGACAAGAACGTCCAAGTGCCGGATCGACGCGCTATGATCTCCCCTGCGGCAATCAAGAGGGAGTTCTCGGCGTCTGACTTTGGTCTTTCGGCTGCGGCGGTCCAGATGCGCCAGCTGACGTGATGGAGAGGGAGGGAGAGGCGGTACCGGCATCCACATCGCGGCTGCCGACGACCCGAGAACCATCGTGTCAAGAGCGGCGTCACCGGGGATGATCGCCACCGAGTCCGTCCCCGAGATCGGCCAGCTGGTGGAGGTCCGTGGCCGCCACTGGGTGGTGACCGACGTCGCCATCTCCGCCTTGCCCCCCGACGTGCTGGCGGGCGAGGCCGGCCGCCAGCACCTGCTCACCCTGAGCAGCGTTGAGGACGACTCGCTCTCGGAGGAACTGCAGGTGGTCTGGGAGGCGGAGGTGGGGCGTCGCATCCGAGAGCGGGCGACCCTGCCCGAGGTGCGGGCGGACGGCTTCGACGATCCCGCCGCCCTGGCCGCCTTCCTGGACGCGGTGCGCTGGGGCGCGGTGACCTCGGCCGAGGAGGACACGCTGCAGGCGCCCTTCCGTTCCGGGATTACGATCGAGGAGTACCAGCTGGAGCCACTGGCCCGGGCCCTGGACCAGCCGCGCGTCAACCTCCTCATCGCCGACGACGTCGGGCTGGGCAAGACCGTCGAGGCCGGCCTGGTCGTCCAGGAGCTGCTGCTGCGTCACCGGGTGCGGCGGGTGATGGTGGTCTGCCCCGCCACGCTCACCCTCAAGTGGAAGACGGAGATGGCCGAGAAATTCGGCCTCGACTTCACCATCGTGGACAGCGACTGCCTGCGCCAGCTGCGGCGTAGCCACGGCATCGCCGCCAACCCCTTCCGGGTCTACCCGCTCACCATCCTGAGCCTGCAGTGGCTGCCGAGCCCGCGCGCCCAGCGGATCCTGGACGAGGTCCTGCCGCCGACGCCCGGGTACCCGCGCTTCTTCGACTTGCTGATCGTGGACGAGGCCCATCACGTGGCACCCAAGGCCCCCCGGGCCGCCTACGCCGTGGACAGCCTCCAGACTCGCGCCATGCGCCGGCTGGCCCAGCACTTCGAGCACCGGCTCTTCCTCTCCGCCACCCCTCACAACGGCTACCGGGAGTCCTGGACGGCGCTGTTGGCCATGCTCGACCCCCTCCGCTTCGCCCGGGGGGTGGAGCCGGAGGAGAGCGCCAAGCGCCAGGTGGTGGTGCGCCGGATGAAGGACGCCATCAAGCGGCCGGACGGGACCCCGCGCTTCCCCTCGCGCCAGGTGCGGGCCCTGAGCGTGACCTACCCCGAGGCGGAGCGCGAGGCCCACCGGCTGCTCCAGGCCTTCGCCGAGCGGCGCCGGGCCCGGGCTGGGCAGAGCGGGACCCGCCGCCGGGCGGTGGACATCGCCACCCTGCTGCTGAAGAAGCGCCTCTTCTCCTCGCCCCGGGCCTTCGCCGTCACCGTCGAGCGGTACGCCGAGACCCGCCAGCGTCGCCGCCCCGAGGTCGGCCCTCAGGAGCCGCCGACGCCCCCTGCCTGGCTGCGCCAGCTGGAGCTGGCCGGGGAGGAGGTGGCCGACGACGAGGTCCGCGCCGAGGCGGAGCACGACCAGCTGGTCAGGGCCGACGAGTACGCCGGGCCGCTGACCGAGGAGGAGAACCGGCTGCTGGCGGCGATGGTGGAGTGGGCGCGCCGCCACGGCGACCGGCCCGACGCCAAGGCTCTGCGCCTGGTCCGGTTCCTGGAGGAGACCTGCCGGCCCGGCGGGCGCTGGAGCGAGGAGCGGGTGGTGGTGTTCACTGAGTACCGCGACACCCAGCGCTGGCTGGCCGAGGTGCTGGACGCCCATGGCCTGGGCGGGCCACGCCTCCAGCTCCTCTACGGGGGCCAGGACGAAGGGGAGCGGGAGCGGGTCAAGACCGCCTTCCAGGCCGAACCGGATCGCGCTCCGGTGCGCATCCTGCTCGCCACCGACGCCGCCGGGGAGGGCATCGACCTCCAACTCCACTGCCACCGGGTGGTCAACTACGACATCCCCTTCAACCCCAACCGCCTAGAGCAGCGCATCGGCCGCATCGACCGCCATGGCCAGCGTCGGCCGCCGGAGGCGTACCACTTCGTGGGCGAGGGATGGGAGCGGGCCCCGGTGGGCTCCATCGAGCGTGACTTGGAGTTCCTCTCCCGCGTGGCCACCAAGGTGGCCCGGCAGGCCGAGGACCTGGGCTCGGTCAACAGCGTGCTGGAGACCGCGATCCAGCGCCACATGGTCGGGGAGCTGCCCAGCGACTTCGACCCGATGACGGTGAAGGGCCGGCCGGAGGCCAGGGCGCTGCGGGCCGAGCGCGACCTGCGGGAGCGGGTGACGGCCCTCGGCCACCGGTTGCGGCAGAGCATTGAGGAGCTGCATGTGGCCCCGGCCAACCTGGAGCGGGTGGTGAGCACGGCCCTGAGCCTGGCCCGCCAGGCGCCGCTGGAGCCGGTCCCCGACCCCCGCCGCGGCGCCCGGCTCTTCCGCCTCCCGGTCCTGCACGGTACCTGGTCGCGGGCCGTGGCTGGCCTGGAGGACCCCTTGAGCGGCGAGCCCCGCCCGATCACCTTCGACCGGGACCGGCTGGACGAGCGGCAGGACGTGGTCCTGGCCCACCTCGGCCACCCCCTGGTGGCCATGTCCACCCGGCTGCTGCGGGCGGCGGTCTGGGGGTCCCACCACAGCGGGCTGCACCGGGTCACGGCCTGCCTCTCCGACCAGGACCTGGAGGCGCCGGTCCTGGCCGCCTACTCCCGCCTGGTCCTGGTCGGTGCCGACGGCGTCCGGCTGCACGAGGAGGTCTTCGCCAGCGGGGGCTGGCTGCGCGGTGGCCGTCTCTCCTCCATGGGGGCGGCCCGGCTGAGGCAGATCCTCGACCAGGCGCTGAGCACGGCCAGCCGACCGGCGCCGCCGGCGGCCCGGACCGCCCTGGCAGCGCAGTGGCCGGCAGCGCGGGAGGCGTTAGCCGCGATCATCGCCGCCCGGGCCGAGGAGCTGGAGCGGTCGCTGCGGAGTCGGCTGGCGGCGCTCCGGGAGCGCGAGATCGCCAGCCTGGAGGAGGCGGTGAAGCAGTTCCGCTCCACCCTGGAGCGGGCCCTGACCGAGGCCCCCTACCAGCAGCTCGAGCTGCAGCTGACCGAGCCCGACGAGCGCGACCAGCTCCGGCGCGACGTCGAGGGTTGGCGGGCGACCTTGCAGGGACTGGACGTCCAGCTGGAGGCGGAGCGGGAGCAGATCGCGCGGCGCTACGCGGAGGTGCGGCCGCTGACCTTCCCCGCCGCCCTGGTCTTCGTGCTGCCGGCCCGGGAGGCGGGCCGGTGAGCGCGAACGCGGCGGTCCGGCGCCGCCACGAGGACTGGCTGAGCCTGCTCCAGCGCACCGGTCCCTTCCTCACCGTGCCGGTGCTGGTCCGGACCTGGCCGGCGGGCCTCGACCCGGTGCCCCGGGAGCTGATGGACGAGCTGCGGCCTCGCTTCGAGGAGTGGCGGGAGGACCCCGCCGCCCGCCACCAGGCATGGATCACGTTCGTGCTCGAGGAGCTGCTGGACTGGGACGGGCGCCTGGTCCAGGGGCCGGACCTGCCCGCCCGGCTGGCCCTGCCCGTGCCCGAGCGCGACCAGGTACTCCGCCCCGACTTCGGCTTCCGCGGGGAGGGGGATGCCTACCTCCTGCTCGGCACCGTGCATCCGCCTGGCACCAACCTCGCCGTCCGCCTCCCCGGGGAGCGCTGGGCGGCGAGCCCGACCGACCGTCTGGCTCTGCTCCTGCGCGCCCACCGGGTCCCCCTCGGGCTCGCCACCGACGGGCGTTGGTGGGCGCTGGTCTGGGCGGCGCCGGAGACGACCTCGGTCGCGATCTGGGATGGTGCCCTCTGGCTGGAGGAGCGGGACAGCTTGGCCGCCTTCCGCTGCCTGCTGGAGCGCCGGCGCTTCCTGGGCGTGCCCGAGGCCCAGACCCTGCCCCGGCTGCTGGAGGCCGGCCTGGAGGCCCAGGAGGAGATCACCGAGACCCTGGGTCGGCAGGTGCGCCAGGCGGTGGAGATGCTGGTGGAGGCGATCGGGCGAGCCGGGGCCGAGCACGGCCCGGCCCGGGAGCTGCTGGCCGAGATCTCGGCGCAGGAGATCTACCGCGCCGCGGTGACCGTGATGATGCGCCTGGTCTTCCTCCTCTTCGCCGAGGAGCGGCTGCTGCTGCCGGCCGACGACGACCTCTACCGGCGCTCCTACTCAGCTGGCCAGTTGGTGGACGAGCTGCGGGCGGCGGCCAACGACGCCGGCTCGGAGGACGTCCTGGAGCACCGGACCACCGCCTGGCACCGGCTGCTCTCGCTCTTCCGCGCCGTCCACCGCGGTCTGGCCCACGATCGGCTCCGCATCCCGGCCTACGGGGGTGGTGTCTTCGACCCCGACCGCTACCCCTGGCTGGAGGGCCGGCGCAGCGCCGAGGAGCCGCCGGCCGGGGCCCCGGTGCTGCCCATCGACGACCGCACCGTGCTCCACGCCCTGGAGGCCGTCCAGTTCGTGACCGTGGGGGGCGAGCGGCGCCGGCTGACCTTCCGCACCCTGGACGTGGAGCAGATCGGCTACGTCTATGAGGGCCTGCTCGGCTACGACGCCGTCCGGGCCCCGGAGCCGGTGGCGGGTCTGATCGGCCGCCCGGGAGAGGAGCCGGAGGTCACCGTGCGCGAGCTGGAGGCGCGGGGAAGCGACCCGGTCTGGCTGGCCGAGGTCACCGGTCTGAGCCAGGGCCGGATCGCGAGGGCCCTGGCTTTGGCCGAGGCCGACCCTCACCGGACCGAGCTCCTCCTCCGGGCGGCGTGCGCCGGCGACGAGGGGCTGGTGGCGCGCCTACGGCCCTTCGCCGGCCTGCTCCGGCAGGACCTGCGCGGGCTGCCGGTGGTCGTCCCCGCCGGCGGCCTCTACGTCACCGCCAGCCGACGCCGGCGCCAGTCGGGCACCCACTACACCCCCCGGGAACTGGCCGAGCGGGTGGTGACCGGGGCCCTGGAGCCGCTGGTCTACGCGCCCGGCCCCCTGGAGACGAAGGACCGCTCGGCCTGGAGGCTCCGACCCAGCCGCGAGATCCTGGGCCTCCGGGTGGTGGACGTCGCCATGGGCAGCGGCGCCTTCCTGGTCGCCGCCTGCCGCTATCTGGCCGACCGGGTGGTCGAGGCCTGGACGGTGGAGGGCAACCCGCTCGCCCGCCGGCCGGCCGGGACCGAGGGCCTCGACCCGGAGTCCGACCCGGTGGTGATCGAGGCTCGGCGGCGGGTGATCGAGCGTTGCCTCTACGGTGGCGACATCAACGAGATGGCGGTGGAGATGGCCAAGCTCAGCCTCTGGCTGGTCTCGCTCAGCCGGGAACGGCCGTTCAGCTTCCTGGACGACCGTCTGGTCTGCGGGGACAGCCTGCTCGGGCTGACCAGCCTGGAGCAGCTGCGCACCCTCCACCTCGACCCCGCCCGAGCACGGCGTCGGGCGGGGGGGATGAGCGAGAGCGGCTTCGACCTCTGGGGGGCGGTGTCCCGGGCGCTCGGAGAGGCGGAGGGGATCCGGCGGGAGCTGGCCGAGCACCCGCTCCGCGACGTCCGCGACGCCGCCTACAAGGCCCGGCTGCTGGCCCAGGCGGAGGCGACAGAGCGGCCCCTGGCCATGATCGCCGACGCCATGGTGGGGGCGGCCCTGGCCTGCGGCGAAGAGGCGGAGCGAGAGCTGCTGGAGGTGGCGGCCGAGGCGGCCCGCGCCCTGCGCGAGGCCGACCCCGGGGAACGCGAGCGGCGGCTTCGGGCCATGGCCCAGCTGGCGGCGGCGCGCCTGGAGGCGGGCCGGCCCGAGGGGGCCTTCCCCCGCCGGCCCACCCACTGGCCGCTGGTTTTCCCTGAAGTGTTCGAGCGGGGCGGCTTCGACGCCGTGGTCGGCAACCCGCCCTTCTTGGGTGGCCAGAAGCTGACCGGGGCCTTCGGCGTCCCCTACCGGGAGTTCCTGGTGCGGTGGGTGGGGAGGGGCAAGCGCGGCAGCGCCGACCTGGTGGCCTACTTCCTGCTCGTCGCCCACGCCATCCTCAGCCCGAACGGGCAGGCGGGCCTGATCGCCACCAACACCCTGGCCCAGGGCGACACCCGGGAGGTGGGGCTGGACCGGCTGGTCGCCGACGGCGTGACCATCCGGGCCGCGGTCAAGAGCGCCAAGTGGCCGACACGGAGCGCCAACCTGGAGTACGCGGTGCTCTGGTCGAGCCGCCGGGAGCCGGCGCCCGAGGCGGAGCGGCTGCTGGACGGGCGGCCGGTGTCGGGCATCACCCCTTCGCTGGAGGCGGCTGGCCGCATCACCGGCAACCCCTTCCGCCTGAAGGCCAACCAGGGTATCGCCTTCCAGGGTTCGATCGTGCTGGGGATGGGCTTCACCATGAGCCCGGAGGAGGCGGAGCGCCTGATCGAGCGCGACCCCCGCAACCGCGGGGTGCTCTTCCCCTACCTCAACGGAGAGGACCTCAACTCACGCCCCGACTGCTCGCCGAGCCGCTGGGTGATCAACTTCCGGGACTGGCCGCTGGAGCGGGCGGAGCAGTATCACGATTGCATCGAGATCGTGCGGCGGCTGGTCAAGCCGGAGCGGGAACGCAACCGCTATAGCAAGAGTGCCAAGGAGCGATGGTGGCAATTCGAGCGGGTGCGTCCGGAACTCCACGCAGCGATCGAGGGCATGGACCGGGTGCTGGCGATCGCCCGCGTCAGCAAGACTGTCCTGCCGGTGTTCGTCCCGACTGGGATCGTTGTAAGTGAAGATACGGTCGTCTTCGCCTACCACGACGATGCCCACCTGACCCTGCTCTCCAGCGCCTTCCACTACTGGTGGGCGATCCGGCACGCGTCGACCATGAGGACCGATCTCCGTTACACACCGAGCGACGTCTTCGAGACCTTCCCCCAGCCAGTCATGACCGCCCGCATGGAGGCGGCCGGCGAGCGACTGGACGGCCTCCGGCGCCCGCTCATGCTCGACCGCCAGCTGGGCCTGACCGCGCTCTACAACCTGGTCCACGATCCCTCGGTCCACGACCCGGACGTCGAGCGACTGCGGGAGCTGCACGTCGAGGTCGACCTGGCCACGGCCGAGGCCTACGGCTGGGACGACCTCTCGCTGGGCCATGGCTTCCACCCCACCGATCGGGGGACGCGCTTCACCGTCTCCGAGGCGGCCCGGGCCGAGCTGCTCGACCGCCTGCTGGAGCTGAACCATCGGCGCCACGCCGAGGAGGTGGACCGAGACCTGGTCGCCCCCGACGGCCGCGGCCGGCGCCGGACCCGCCAGGCCGCGCTGAGGCTGGAGGCATGACGCTCACCTCGCCCCGGGTGCGCGACGCCCTGGAGGAGATCCTGGAGCGGGACCTGCTCGGTCCCTGGGACGGCCCGGAGGAGGAGCTGCCCGGCGACCAGGGACCGCGCTCCCGCTACCTGGTGGGCATGGTCGCCCCGATCGACGTCCACAACGACCCCGTGATCACTCCGGAGCAGGTGGACAGCACCCTGGGCGACGCCGACGACGAAGCTGGGGAGGGGGTCGACCGCGCCGCCCCCGCCGCCGCCTCGACCATGTTCCCGCGCTCCTTCGGGCTCATGTTCGCCGTCCCCCTCTCGACGCCGGCGGTCCGGGTGACCGCCTCCTGGGGACGCTACGTCAAGGTGCGCTCCGAGTCGCTCCTCACCGAGCAGGGAGAGCCGAGGCTGGTCTGGCGGCGCCAGCAGGTCGAGCACGAGCTGGAGGTACCCCTGGACGAGGGGCGGCGGGAGCTGCCCGAGCCGGCCTGGCCCGAGCACCCCGAGGTCCGGCTGGCGGTCACCTGCCGGCGACGCGGCGACCGCCGGGTGGTGGAGCTGGCCCTGGTCAACCGCCAGCACGAGCCACGGCGCAACCGGGACGAGGCCTGGCTCTTCCAGCCCCAGCTTCGGGTGACCGCGCTCGACGGCGAGACCGCTGTCTTCCTGCCCCAGGAGGAGCCGGACCCGATCGGCCTGATCGAGCCCGAGGAGCGGCAGCTGGCCATGCTCTACCGGGACTGCCTGGAGTTCGCGGTCGGGCGCAACGTGGCCGTGGCCGCCGAGCGCCGCCGGGGCGAGGCCCGAGCCCACCTCCTGCGCACCGAGTGGCTGCCGGCCTACGAGGTGCCGCAGACGGTGGCCCCCTCGCCCGACGAGCAGCCCCTTTTGAGGGGCCTGCAGCTGGACATGAAGGTCCTGGCCGCACTGCCCCCGGCCGGGCTGCGGGCGGCGCTGCTGCCGCTGGCCGCCGGCTACGAAGCCTGGCTCGATCGGCAGGAGGCGCGGATCGAGGCCGAGCCCGACCTCGCCCCCCACCGACAGGCGGCCAGGGAGGCCATCGCCGAGGCCCGGCGGGCGGCGGAGCGGATCCGGGCCGGGATCGAGCTGCTCTGCGCCGAGCCGGCCGGGGAGGCGCTGGAGGCCTTCCGCTTCGCCAACCAGGCCATGGCCCTGCAGCGGCTCCACACCGAGGCCGGCCGGCTCATGGCCGCAGAGAGGGGGCTCGACTTCGAAGCCGCGGTGGCGCGGGTGGACCTCCCCGCCAACCGCTCCTGGCGGCCCTTCCAGCTGGCCTTCATCCTGCTCAACCTCCCCGCCCTCACCGACCCCCTCCACCCCGAGCGATCCCAGCCCTACACCGCGGTGGCGGACCTGCTCTACTTCCCCACCGGGGGCGGCAAGACCGAGGCCTACCTGGGGCTCGCCGCCTACACCTTCGCCGTTCGCCGCCTCCAGGGCGTGGTCGGCTCCGGCGCCGACGCCCGCGACGGCTCGGACGGGGTGGCGGTGCTGATGCGCTACACGCTGCGGCTGCTCACCGCCCAGCAGTTCCAGCGGGCGGCGACCATGGTCTGTGCCTGCGAGCACCTGCGCCGCGAGCGCGCCGCCGCCGGCGACCTCCGCCTCGGCACCACCCCCTTCCGGATCGGCCTCTGGGTGGGCGCGGGGGTGACGCCCAACTCCTACGACGACGCCGCCAAGGAAATCCGGAGCGCCAAGGGGATGGGCAAGGGCGCCGGCAACCACGTGCTCCAGGTGCTGCACTGCCCCTGGTGCTCCGCCCCGCTCGAGGAGGGCCGGGACCTGGAGCCCCAAGACGGGGAGCGTCGCATCCACCTCTATTGCCCGGACCCCGAGGGCCGCTGCCCCTTCTCGCGCAAGCGGTCGGAGGAGGGGCTTCCCATCCTGACCGTGGACGAGGAGATCTACCGCCTCACCCCCTCCATGCTGATCAGCACCGTGGACAAGCTGGCCCAGCTCACCTGGCTTGGGCAGACGGGGACGCTGTTCGGCCAGGTGCGCCGGCGCTGCTCCCGCCACGGCTACCGCCACCCCGACCTCGATGCTCGGACCGGCTGCACCGACTCCCACAGGCCCAGCAAGGACGGACGGCTGCCGGCGGCCACCACCATCGAGGTCCTGCCCCTCCGGCCTCCCGACCTTGTCATCCAGGACGAGCTGCACCTGATCTCGGGGGCGCTGGGCACCATGGTCGGCCAGTACGAGACCGCGGTCGACGCGCTCTGCCGCTGGCGGCTGGGCCAGGACGTTGTGCACCCCAAGGTGGTCTCCTCCACCGCCACCGTGCGCCGGGCTCGGGAGCAGGTCCACCAGCTCTTCGCCGCCAAGCTTTGCGTCTTCCCGCCGCCGGTGCTGGATGCCGGCGACACCTTCTTCTCGGTCCAGGTGCCGGTCTCCGAGGCCGCCCCAGGCCGGCGCTACCGCGGCCTCTGCGCCCATGGCATCCGGCTCAAGCAGGCTGAGATCCGGGTCGCCGAGACCCTGCTCACCGCCACCCAATACCTCTTCGATCGCCATGGCCGGGCTGCCGACCCCTACCTCACCTACGTCGCCTACTTCAACGCCATGCGCGAGCTGGCGGGGATGAAGCGCCTGGTCGACGACGACATCTCGATCCGGGTCCAGCGCGGCACCGACCGGGGGCTGGCCAACCGCCCCGTGCCCATGGAGGTGCAGGAGCTGACCTCGCGCACCCCCTCCAGCCGCATCGCCCAGACCTTGGGCCAGCTTGAGGTGGCGGCCGACCCCGCCCTCGACTCCACCGCCGCCCGGTCGATGAAGCCGCGGCCGACCCGGGAGGGGCCGAGGCCGATCGACGTCCTGCTCGCCACCAGCATGCTCCAGGTCGGGGTGGACGTCAGCCGGCTGGGCCTGATGGTGGTCACCGGCCAGCCCAAGAACACCGCCGAGTACATCCAGGCCACCAGCCGGATCGGGCGCGACCCGCGGCGGCCGGGGCTGGTGGTCACGCTCTACAACTGGGCCCGTCCCCGTGACCTGACCCACTTCGAGACCTTCTGCCACTACCACGAGGCCTTCTACCGCTGGGTGGAGGCGCTCTCCGTGACCCCCTTCTCTCGGCGGGCGGTGGACCGGGGCCTGACCGGGGTCCTGGTCGCCCTGGTCCGCCATCGCGACCTCGAGTACAGCCCCAACCTGGCCGCCCAGAGGGTCGACGTGCACGGGCCGGTGGCGGAGGAGGCCCGGAAGATCATCGTCGAACGTGCCGAGCGGGTGAGCCAGAGCGCCGCCGTGGCCCAGTTCGTGCGCGACGCGGTCCAGTACCGGCTGGACGGCTGGGGCAGCATCCAGACCCGCCTGGAGGCGACCCGGCTCGCCTACCGCCCCACCCGCGACGCCATCCCCCTGCTGCGGGAGGCCGGGGTCGAACCTTGGAGCCAGTGGACCGCGGCCAACTCCCTGCGCGAGACCGAGCCGGAGATCAACCTGCTCCTGCCCAGGAACTCGCTGGTCGACCGCTCGCTCCAAGAGCAGCCGGGCTGGGCTTACCCTGAGTCCCCGGCTCCGGACGACCCCGACCTGGACGGGAACGCGGCCCCGATCCCGGAGCCGGCGCCTTCGGAGGGGGAGGTATGAAGCCCGTGCCCGCGTCTGACGCCGGCTCGCCGAAGTACTTCCGGCGCGTCGGCACCGCCCGCCCGAGCCACCTGCTCTACGCCTCCGGGGTGGGGGCGGCGATCGATCTCCCCGGGATCTCGGTCCTGGTCCGGGGGCTGGACGAGTGGGACTACTCCAACGTCCCGGTGCAGACGATCACCGAGGACCGTCTCCTGTACGGGGTCCGCGCCCTGCTCGGCCCCCAGGTGGAGCAGCTCCGGACCCCGCCCTGGCTGCCCGAGGAGGGCGATGACCCGGCCGGCCCCGCCTCTCGGGTGGGCGTTCCCGTCATCCCCTTCCCTCAGTGGCTCCGCTGCACCGCCTGCAACCGTCTGGGCCGGATCGACGACGGCCTGGTCTGGCGCTTCGACAACCGTAACCCGCGACGACCGGACCTGGCCCGTTTCGTCCACGCCCAGTGCACCTGCCGCAAGGACCCGCCCGCGGTCCCGGCCCGGTTCATGATTGCCTGCCCCCAGGGCCACCTGGACGACTTCCCGTGGGTCTCCTTCGTGCACCGCGGCCACGCCTGCCCCAACGGGCCGGGCAGCCGGCTCACCATGAAGGACCGATCCGGCAACGTCGGGCCGGATGTGGTCGTGAGCTGCGAGTGCGGCCTACAGCGCAACCTGATCCAGGCGGTCGGGGTCGGCGCCGATGACCGGCTGCCCCACTGTCGCGGCCGGCACCCCCACCTGGGCATCTTCGAGGAGTGCCGCCAGCCCACCGCGGTGCGCACCTTGATCCTAGGTGCCTCCAACCAGTGGTTCCCGGTCGCCATCTCCGCCCTCCACCTGCCCAGCGGGGCGGAGGGGCTGGCGGCGCTGGTGGAGGCCAACTGGGACCTGCTCCAGCACGTCGACAGCCCGGCAGCGCTGCCGTTCGCGCTGAAGACCCACCAGCCTCTGATGGAGCTGCGGCCCTTCCCCCCCGAGGCGGTCTGGGAGGCGATCGAGGAGCGGCGGCGCAAGCTGACCCAGCCCGGGCCGACCTCGATGGCCGACCTGCGCATGCCCGAATACCAGGTCCTGACCCATCCGGCGGAGACGCCCTCGGACGAGGACGTGTCGCTGAGCGAACGCTGCGTCCCGGCCTCCCTCCAAGGGGTCCTGGAGCAGATCGTCCTGGCCGAGCGGCTGCGGGAGGTGAGGGCCTTCGTCGGCTTCACCCGGCTGGACGCCCCGGAGTGGGACGGCTCGCGGCCGGCCGCCCTGGTCCGGCTCACCCGGGACGGCAAGCCCACCTGGGTGCCGGCCGTGGAGACCCGGGGCGAGGGCGTCTTCCTGCGCCTGCCCGAGCAGGCGGTGGCGGCGTGGGAGGCACGGGTCGAAGACCACCCGCACCTGCGTGCCCTCCACGCCGCCTACGTGCGCTTCCGCAAGAAGCGCGGCCTCGACCCCAGCGGCTGGCCGCCACTGCGTTACTGGCTCTTGCACACGCTCTCCCACCTGCTCATCCGCCAGGTGGCCCTGGAGTGCGGCTACGCCGCCGCCAGCATGACCGAGCGGATCTACTCTGGGAGCTGGGAGGAGCCGGCGGCGGGCATCCTGATCTACACCGCCGCCCCCGACAGCGAGGGCACCCTGGGCGGTCTGGTCGCGCTGGGTGAGCCCGAGCGCCTGGAAGGGCTGCTCCAGGCCGCCTTCCACGATGCCCGCTGGTGCTCCTCCGACCCGCTCTGCGCCGAGCGAGAGCCGGTGGAGCCCGAGGACCTGGTCAACGGCGCTGCTTGCCACGCCTGCCTCTATCTGCCCGAGACCACCTGCGAGCGCGGCAACCGTTTCCTCGACCGCTCCCTGGTGGTGCCGGTCGGCCCCGACCCAGCCCTGGCCTTCCTTCCCGAGTGAGCGACGACCGGCTGACCGAGGCGGTCCTGCGTCTGGCGGCGGAGCTGCCGGCGGCGAGCGTGGAGCAGGCGGCGCGGACGATCGCCGGTACTTTGGGCCCTGAGGGCGGCGAGAGGGTGATCGGAGCTGTGCCCCAGGCCAACTACCGTCGCCTGGCCACTGGACTGGTCGAGGCCTGGCGGAAGCATCCCCAGGTCCGGCCAGATGAGCTGGCGGCCATGCTGCGAACGGCGGCCGCGGCCCGGGCGGCGGCTCGGGCCGAGGGCCGGGTGGAGGTGGTATGGACCGGTCCCGAGACCCCCCAGGTGCCCTCCCGCCTGACCGAGGCGGTGGTGGAGGAGGTGGTCGAGGCCGCCCGTCACCAGCTCCTGCTGGTGACCTATGCCGCTTTCCCCTATCCGCCGCTGGCCACCGCCCTGAGGCGGGCGGCCGCGCGGGGCGTCAGCAGCCGTGTCCTGGTCGAGACCCGGGCCGGGGCTGGAAGGCTACTGGAGATCGAGCCCGCGCAGGCCTTCGTCGGCATTCCTGGAGTGACCCTATATGAGTGGCCACCGCAGCAGCGACGGAACTCTTCGGGAGGCGGGAGGGGGCACATGCACGCCAAGCTGATCGTCGCCGACCGCCAGCTGGCCTTCGTGACCTCGGCCAACCTGACCGGCAGCGCCATCGAGGACAACCTGGAGTGCGGCCTGCTGGTCCGGGGCGGCCCGGTGCCCGGCCAGCTGGCCGACCACGTCGATGCCCTGATCCGGCAAGGGGTGTTTCGGCCGCTCACGCTCGGCGGGTCCGGCGGTGGGGGCTGACGGTGGCGTCGGCCGCGCTCCGATCGGCGGTGGTCGTTTCGTCTCTGGGGAGCTCGAAGGATGGGCCTTTTCGAGGACACGAATCCGCGCAAGCTGAGGGAGTTCCTGGTTCAGATACACGAGGGAGAAGCTGCTCTCCCCGATTTCCAGTGTGATTTCGTCTGGGATCCCGGCGCGACGCAGGAGCTGATCGTCTCGATCGCTTCGGACTACCCGGCCGGCAGCCTGCTCCGCATCCGCAACACACGAAACCTGTTCGCCTGCCCTCTTGTTCTACCCTGAGCGCGACGCCCAGTCGGCCGTAAATCGTGAGTTGAACAGGCGGGAAGGGGCACTACGCCATGGCAACGACGCAGCAGTCGGTTCGACGGCGGCCAGCGCCCCGGCGCCGGACCCGGAGGTGCCGAAGCGGCGCGGACCTGGACCTTCAGCCCGCGCTACAAGCTCGACATCCTGAACCAGTACGAGTCGCTGAACAAGCAGGGCAAGGGTGCGCTGCTGCGACGCGAGGGGCTGTACAGCTCGTTGATCTCGGAGTGGCGCAAGCAGCGCGACAGGGGGGCGCTGGAGGCGCTCTCACCGCCGCGGGGACGGCCGCCGGCGGCCCCGCGGGAGTGGGAGAACCAGCAGCTGCGCCGGGAGGACCAGCGGCTGGAGGGGGAGCTGGTCAAGGTGCGCAAGGTGATGCGTGTCCAGGGGGAACTCTCCGCGCTCTTGGAGGAGCTCGCGTCCGAGGGCGCGGATGTGGCCAGCGAGCTGACCAGATGATCGATCAGGCGATCGCGGAGCTGGCGCCGGTGGTGGGCACCACGGCGGCCTGCGCGGCGGTGGGCCGGGGGTCCGCCACGCACTACCGCCGGCACCCCAAGTGCCCACCCCGGCCGCGTCCGGCGCCGAAGCCGCCGCGGCCTCAACCACGGGCGCTGAGCGAGGCGGAGCGACAGGGGGTGGGCGAGGTGCTGCGCTCCGAGCGCTTCGTGGACATGGCGCCGCCGGAGGGCCACGCTCCTGGACGAGGGCGTGTACCTGGCCTCGGTGCCCACCATGGACCGGATCCTGGGTTCGGTCGACGAGGTGCGGGAGCGGCGGCGGCAGGCTGTCCACCCGGCGTACCTGAAGCCGGAGCTGATGGCCGAGTGGCCGAACCAGGTCTGGAGCTGGGACATCACCTACCTGTACGTCGTGCTCGACATCTTCAGCCGCTACGTGGTGGGCTGGATGCTGGCCATGCGCGAGAGCGCCAGCCTGGCCGAGCGCCTGCTCGCCGACAGCATCCACAAGCAGGGCGTCGAGCGCGACCAGCTCACCATCCACGTCGACCGCGGCTCCTCGATGAGCTCCAAGCCGGTCGCCCTGCTGCTCTTCGATCTGGGCGTGACCAAGAGCCACTCCCCGGCCCCACCGCTCGAACGACAACCCCTACTCGGAGGCCCGGTTCGAGACCCTCAGGGACCGGCCCGAGTTCCCCGACGTTCGGCTCGGCCAGGACGCCAGGGCCTTCAGCAAGCGCTTCTTCGGCTGGTATAACGACGACCACCGCCACTCCGGCATCGGCTACCACACGCCCGCCGACGTCCACCACGGCCGTGCCGGCAAGGTCCGCGAGGCGCGCGCCGTGGTCCTCTCCGCCGCCCATGCGGCGCACCCCGAGCGCTTCGTCCTCCGGCCACCGCCGCCGCCCCAGCTTCCACGCCCGGCCTGGATCAACCAGCCCACCCCCGACGAGGCGGCCCAGCCGTGAACACGCGCATGGCCGACCTCGACCGCCAGCCCTCGCGGCCCATTGGTAACGGTTCCGGTAACGGCGCCGAGCCCCGCGGTTGCCTGGTCTGCGACCTCCCCACGCGGGGTCGCTCCGCGTACTGCTCGGACGCCCATCGTGTGCAGGCCCACCGGCTCCGTAACCGCCAGCAGCTCGCCTTCCGGTCTGACGCTCTCCAGGCTGAGCTCCACCGCCGCCGACTCACGGCCTTCACCGTATACGTCTGCGAGACTGCGGCGAGCGCTACCTCGGCGTGCAGCGATGCGAACAGTGCGATCGCTTCTGCCGGGTGGCCGGCCTCGGCGGGCGCCGTCCGGGCTGCGACGAGCCGGTGCTCCTCACCGAACTGCTCGGCGGGCTCGGGGAGACGCAGCCATGACCACCCGCCGACTCGACCATTGCCTGGCCTTGGCCGGCTCGGACACCCCCTCCCCCGGAGCCCAACCTCCGCTGTTCTGTTTTCCGTATCTACTGTCTCAATTGGGTTGACAAGTTCCGCGGTTCACGATCCTGAGGTGGTGACGAAGTCACCGGTACACGACTGGGGAAACGGGCGAGAAACGAGTCGGTAGCCATGCAGCGCTGTCGGTTCAGACTGAACGAGCGTCACGGGCAGCCGTCGGCCGAGGGGCACACCCCGTCGCTCCCTCGGATGGGCGCTCTCAAACTGGTGACGAAGCGGCAGTGGTGGGTCGTGACCAGCAGACGAGGGGCACCGAGCAATGGCCTGCGGAAAACCCTTCCGACCCTCTCCTCATCGCGCGCCACGTGACCGTCGATGACCAGCTCGGTCACCGCCCCCATCCTGGCCATTCACCCGTCTCACCGACCCGGAACTGGCCTGCCCGACCGTGGCTCAGGGCCGCGCTCGGCTCCCGCCCTGGGTACCGCTGGCTGCGGTCGGTGCCAGCCGGCTCGGTCACCTCTTCCACTCCCAGTAGCGGTCGGTATCTTCCGTACTCGCCACCGCACCGGCCTGGTGGAGGCGCGGAGTGCGCAGAAGAGCAGAGCCGAGAAGCTGCGGGAGAACGCCGGCACCGCGCTCTCGGTGGCGGCCAGCGAGCGCTTCGGCAAGTCCGGGCGGGCGATGATGGCGGCCTGACGCTGGGGAACCCGATCCCAGGGGTCCTAGCACGGCTGGCCCGCACCCGGATGCGGGGCGAGCCCCGGGCCCCGGAGGAGACCTTCACCGAGCACCTCCCCGATCACCGCGCCTCCCTGCCGGCCGAGAGGCTCACCCGTATCGACGCCGAGGTCGCCGGGCCAGACGCCAAGATCGAGGAGAGGCTCGCCCCTGGCACGGCGGCCCGGCCGATGAGATCTTCGGCATGGGCTCGGTGGCGGCCATCATCACCGCCGGGGTGGGGGCCGACCGGAGCCGCTTCTCCACCCCCGGTCACCTGGCCTTGCAGGCGAGGCTGACTCCCGGGTGAAGGAGCCCATTGGAATGAGAGCCATGGCAACCGATACCTGGCTTGGGTCCTCGGTGAGCGCTACCGGCGGAGCGCCCGCCGCTAGGGCGAGGGCTGAGACATCGTCGTGGTCGGTGGCTCGGTCCTGGTCATCGCCTGGCACCCGCCCTCCAACCCCCAGGCCCGTTCCCCGACCTCGGTCCCGACACCTCCGATCGGCGGATCAGCCGCCGCACGATGCGCGCCCATGTCCGCCAACTCTCAGCGACGAGGCCACCCTCGCTCCTGCCGCCCGACCAGCGTCTCCTCCTCACGCCCTCGTCAGTGGCGCGCGCTCTGCCGCCTATCCGGTCACCGGCCGATTGCCGGATCAGGCCTTCCCGGCGGTTGTCCTACTGCCGGGCCTCCGAACTTCCTCAGCCGGATCGCTCAGCGCGCCGCCGGCACACCCAGCCCCAGCACGGCCTCCGCGTTGCGCGCGAACACCATGGCCTCCTGCTCGGGGCTGAGCTGTGCCTCCTCCATCACCCGCAGCGCGGCGAGCGGATCCCAGCACGGGTAGTCAGTCCCGTACACGACCCTCTCTGCTCCGTAGAACTCGACCGCGGTTCGTATGGTCAGCGCCTGGGGGGCGACCGTGTCCACGAACATCCTCTTCAGGTACGCGCTGGGCTTGTCGGAGAGGCCTGTCACCGACCTCGAGTTCTTGTCGATGCGGCCGGCCTGGTACGGCAGCAGTCCGCCGGCGTGGGTGTGGATGATGTTGAGGGCGGGATGACGTTCCAGCACGCCACCGAAGATCAGACGCAGGACGGTCAGGCTCGAGTCCAGGAGTCGTCCGATCGTGAGGTGGACGGCCCCCTCGTAGCCATGAAGGACTTCGCCGTAGAGGATGTCCGTTGGATGGACGATGAGTGGCACCCCTAGACGTTCGACCTCCGCATAGAATGGCTCGAGCCGACCAACGTCGACGAGATCGCTGCCCGCAACCGCGGGGAGGTTCACCGCTCGCAGATGAAGCTGGTTCACGGCGTGGTTGACCAGCCGGATCGCCTCCCCGGTGTCCTGGAGTGGGATCATCGCGGTCCCGTAGAAGCGCCCAGGATGTCGCTGTTGCATGGTCGCCATCTGCTCGTTGTACTCAGCGGCGACGTCGACCGCCTCTTCGGGTGGGAGCTGGTCGACGAGGCCCGAGAGCACCCCTGTGGTGCACACCACGGTGGTGTCGTGTCCGGTCCTGTCCATGAAATCCAGGGCGGCGTCGAGATCGAACCAGACTGGCGGCAGCCTCAAGTTGCTGCGACCCTGGTTGTAGAGGTACACGTAGTCGTCGCCATGGCGTTCCACCCGGGGGTAGGTGTTTCGTCCCCGCAGGCGTTCGAAGTGTGCGCGCGGATACCAGTGAAAGTGCGTGTCGACGATCCGCAACTTGCCCTCACCTCCGTTTGTGCCTTGGTCTTCGCACCGCTGCTCCAAGTCGTGACCTACGATAGGTGGGTGAGGGGCACCTGGCAAGGCGCGAGCTGGCGATGGGAAGATAGGCAGATGACCATGGGATCGGTCCGTGCCCTGCGCGGCCGGCAGAGGCGATGGATCGCCCGATGCCTCATGAGGGTCGCCCTCGTACCGGCCCCTGCCTCCCAGGGTTGGCGTCCATCTGGCCCAGCCGTTTGAGCAGGAGGTCCCGCAGGTTCCGTTCCGCCGGCGTTAGCGACCTCCCCGGCAGATAGGCGAGGCGAACCTCCATCGACGGAAGCGGCACGGCCAGGTCGAGAACCACGAGGTGACCCCGCTCTACGTCCTCCTTGACGCTCGACCACAGCAGGGCAGCGACCCCGAACCCCGCTCGAACGATGCCACGGATCGTGGTTGAGTCCTCGGCCTCCATTGCGATCGGGTGACCGATGATCCCCGCCCGCGCGAGCAATCGCTGCACGGTTTGATAGTGAGACGACGATCGCAGCGCGGTGACGAAGGCGCTGTCGCAGAGGTCTCGGGGCCTCAGGCTCGACCTCTCGGCCAGATGATGCCGGGGGGATGCGATCAGCACCAGGGGTTCGGCATGCAGGAAGATCGACTCCAAATCCGGCAGGTCTCCCTCGGTCACCACCACCGCCAGTGACACCACCCCGGCGAGCAGTAGCTCGCGGATCCTGCTCAGCGTGCCGGTGTGCACCGAGAGATCGACCTGGGGCCAGCGCTGGGCGAACTCCACCAGGATCGGTGCCAGCATGGTGTGCGCGAGCGACCTCTGGACGCCGGCGACCACCGTCCCCCACTCGCCTGCCCCGAACCTCGCGAAGAGGCGACGGAGGTCCTCCGTTCCCTCGACCACCTGACGGGCGAAGTCGTAGAGGATGCGGCCTGACGCGGTCGTCTCTGCCCGCCTACCCCGCCGACGGTCGAGGAGGGGACGGCCTACCGTGCACTCGAGACGGCGAACGTGGGTGCTTATAGAGGGCTGGGTGAGGTCGAGGGCGCGGGCAGCGGCACCAATCCCGCCCTGCTCCACCACGGTGGCGAAGATGCGGAGCTGTCGAAGCGTCGCTTCCTGCATCCTGCCGATATTTCGTTTTGGCCTGGTTCCTTGCCTAGAGGCCGCCACCGTCGTCTCCGATGCGTGTGGTGGCCCACTCATGAGGGCCCCAGGTGCGTTCGGAGGAGCCCGATGAGATGCTGCTCGGCAGCGGTGAAACGCTTGCAGTGGAGGTAGAGGAGACGGATGCTGATCGGTCGGAGGGCCGGCGACAGAGGCAGAGCCACGAGCGCGCCCAGTCGGAGGTCTTCCTCCACGTTGGTCTCGAGCAAGGCGGCGATGCCGAAACCCTCCCGAACGACGTTCTTGACCGCGAGCTCGTCGTCATACTCCATGGCGACGTGGTAACCGCCGAGACCCGCTTCGATGAGCACGCGGTTGACCAGATGGAAGTGGGACGAGGAGCGGAGCGTGGTCACGAAGGGGTGCTGCGAGAGGTCCTCGATGGTGACGTGTCTGCGCTCGGCCAGCTGGTGTCGGGGGGATGCGACGACGAGCACTCGGACCGAGCCGATGACGCTGCTCTCGAGAGATCGGATGTCGCCGGTCGTGGCTCCGATGCCCAGAGCCGCGACTCCGGCGATGAGCGCCTGTCGGATGTCGTCGAGGCTGCCGGTGTGCACGGAGAGCATCACCTCCGGACGTTGCCTGGCGAAGTCGGTGAAGACCGGGACCAGCAACGAGTGTGCAAGTCCGTCCGACACCGCGAGCGATACTTGACACTGCTGCTCACCGGCCAGCTCCGCGAGCAGCCTTTGGGTGTCATCGGCTGCCAGCAGGATCTGACGGGCGTACTCGTAGACGAGCTCGCCCGCCGGTGTGAGCGAGAATCGGCGGCCACGGTTTCGCTTCAGCAGCGGCTGTCCGATGAGCCCTTCGAGGTTCTTGACGTGACCGCTGACCGACGGTTGTGTGATGCCGAGCGTGGTCGCTGCCGCCTGGATCCCTCCCTGGTCGACAACCGTCCGGAAGACGTGCAGGCGGTGGAGGGTGGCGTCATACATGGGACGATCGCAGTCGCGCAGCAGGTACCGAAGGTGGCTGCGCCAGATCGTGCCAGTTGGGTGCGCACCGGGAAGCCGACGGGTGACCAAGCCACGGGGCGGAGGCTGAGAGCGGCGTGGAGGGGACCCTGTCACCTGTGGTGGTTCGGGAGGACGGCTTCACCTTCGCGTCCCCTGGTCGCTCCATCCCTCCTATCTCCCTCCCTATATTAGTCACGAAAAGGACTGTCGACGAAGAATTGATGAAAATACGATTGCGAACGTCGGCAACCTGATGTAGCCATCCGATCGCTTGGCCCGGGTCGACCCTGACCGCCTCGGCTCACGATCCGCTCTTTTCCCGAGTGGTCGCTCACCCCTCCTCCGCCCGCCGCTGTGGTCAGCCTGTGGGCCTGCCTATCGGCCCGGTACGGGGCGCAAGATGGGGCCGACCTCCTCTCCGCCTGGCTCGGGCCCGGCGGAGCTCGAGTGCACGCAGGACGGCCCTGCGGTATCGCTCGCGTCCGGGACGATTCCAACTCAAGGCAACGAACCCTGGAGCGTGGCGAGACGGAGGGGCGACACGGCGCTTCCCGATCGAGCCGGGATGGCCTACCAGGAGCGCGTCGGATCGCCGACGCCCACGCACCTTCGGCGCGGGTCGGTCGGAGGCTTCGTTCCTGAGGGTTGGCGGGATCCCCGTTCGCGCGAACGGCTGTGCCGTTTTGCCGCATTGCCCGAGCGGGGCCGAGGCCGAGCGCCGGCGCGTCAGGGCCGTGATCCGGTGGCCTTCCGGGTGGGGCTGCTCGACTGGCCTCGAGGTAGTGGCGCGGCGGAGAGCGGCCATGGACGTCCCTGGGACCGGCCCGCGATGGGCCGGCCGTGGGCGGTGTCGGGGACGCTGGTGGAGGGAGAGGATCAGCCCCACCCGCGCCAGGCGTCGAGCCAGCGTTCCAGCCGGTTCGCCCCCTGGGTGAGGAAGACGCCGATCATCGCGGCGATGACCACGCTCACCATCATGTTGTCGGTTTGCAAGGTGCCGGCGAAGTAGCTGATGCTGTAGCCGAGCCCCGTCTTCCCCCCGAAGAACTCACCCGCGATCACCCCCACCAGGGCACGCCCGACGCCCAGCCTCAAGCCTGCCATGAGGTAGGGCACGGATGCCGGCAACGCGACCTTGCGGAAGATCTGGAGGTCGGTGGCACCGAAGGAACGGGCGGCGCGGACCAGGATGTGGTCAACGTTGCGGACGCCGGCGGCCGTGTTGACCACGATAGGAACCACGGTGATGAGGAAGGTGATGGCGACGACGGTCGGCGTGCCCAGGCCGAGCAGCACCACGAGCAGCGGCGAGAGGGCGAAGAAGGGAGCGTTGTAGCTCAACCACAGCGGGGGTGCCAGGGCGTGTGAGAGCGGTCGGTACCATCCCATCACCACCCCGACGAGGACGCCCACCACCACCGACAGGCCGAAGCCGATGGCGAACTCGACGGCGCTGGCGGCGAGGTCGCGTTGGATCGTCCCGTTGGAGAGCTGCTTGGCGAGGGCGGCGACGATGAGCGAAGGGCTCGAGACGAGGACGCGGTTGAGGACGTGGGATCGGGCCAAAACCTCCCAGACGACGACGAGCACGGCGAAGGGGAGGGCCCCCAGCAGCGCTGGCCGGACCAGGCGGAGGCGGGTGGCGAGCCCGGTCACGGTTGCCTCCACGACTGGAACCTCGACTCGACGAGTTGGACGCAGGCGGTGGCGAGGTAGCCGGCGGCGGACACCACGATCACGAGGAAGAAGAGCTGGGCAGCCTCGTAGTTGGTTCCATACGACTGCAGGAGATAGCCCATCCCACGCACGGACGCGTACATCTCGGCCAGCACCACGCCGATGACGGCATGCCCGATGGCGAGTCGCAGCCCGGCCAACAGGGAGGGCACGCTGCCAGGCAGCAGGATCTTGAGGAAGAGCTGGAGGTCGCTGGCGCAGAACGAGCGGGCCAGCCGGACCAGGCTGCCGTCCGCGTCTCGCACTCCGGCCATCCCGTTGACGATGAGCGGGATCACCCCGCCGATGAAGACGACCGCGATCTTGGAGATCGACCCGATCCCCAGCCACACCACGATCATCGGGATCAGCGCGATGCGGGGCATGGCGTTCAGCACCATCACGAGCGGCTCGAACAGCTCACGGACGGTTCGGAACCACCCCATCAGCAACCCGAGGGGGATTCCGACCCCGATCGACAGCGCCAGCCCCATGGCGAACTCGAGCAGGCTGATCTGCGCGTTCTGCCAGAGCTCACCGTCCCGTGCCATGGCGACCCCGGCCACGGCCACGGCTGACGGGGCGGGCAGGTACCCGTGTTTGACGAGGCCCCATCGAGCGGCCAGCTGCCAGGCGGCGAGGAGGACGACCATCGCCATCAACGCCGTCGTCGCCGCCGGGGAGCGCTGGCGAACCGGCGCCCGTGCGGCCAATCGGTAGCGTGCGCCGTCGACGAGGCTCACCCCGCCTTCTCCCTGTCGGCCTCGCCCCTGCCCTCCTGGAACAGCAGGCGATGGAGGCAGGAGCGGTATTCGGCGAACTCGGGCGAGGCGCGCTGCTCGGGCCGGCGAGGCCGTGGCAGGGCGACGTGGATCTCGGCGATCACCCGCCCCGGAGCCGCGCTCATGACGATCACCCGGTCGGCGAGGAAGATGGCCTCGTCGATGTCGTGGGTGACGAAGACCACCGTCTTGCGCTCGACCTGCCAGATGCGGAGCAGCTCGCCGGCCATGACCTCCCGGGTCTGGGCGTCCAGCGCCCCGAACGGCTCGTCCATGAGCAGGATCTCCGGGTTGACGGCGAGCGCCCGCGCCAGCCCGACACGCTGACGCATCCCTCCGGAGAGCTGGTGGGGATGGTGCCGCTCGAACCCGTTGAGCCCGACCAAGTTGATGTACCGCTCGACCCGCTCCGGTGACGGCCGACCGCCCTGCAGCTCCATCCCAAAGGCGACGTTGCCGAAGACCGTGCGCCAGGGAAGGAGCGCGAACTCCTGGAAGACCATGGCCCGATCCCGCCCCGGTCGCGTGACCGGTCGGCCCCGGATCAGGATCTCTCCTCGGATGGGGCGCAGCAGGCCGTCGATGGCGAGGAGGAGGCTGGTCTTCCCACAGCCGCTGGGGCCGACGATCGTGACGAACTCACCCTGTTGGATCCTCAAGCCGACGTCGTCGGCGACGATCGCGTAACGGCTCTCCGAGGGTTTCTTGTAGGCGATCCGTACGTCTCGGAGCTCGACGTGGGGGCTGCGCTCTACCTCCGCCAGCTCTGATCGTTGATCCACTTCGCATCCAGCCACTCGGAATCCGGCAAGCGCCGCTTGAAGATGCCGTTGGCGATGCCCATCTGCCAGTAGGCGTTCATGCTTTTGGCATCGGGGAGCCGCCCGTCCGGATAGAGCTGCTTGATCGTCCCCTTGATGGTGGTGAGGGCGTACTTCTGGGTCGTCACGTGGTACTTGACGATCTCAGCCGCTGCCGTCTCAGGGCTGGACTTGGTCTCCTCCATCCCCTTGACGAGAGCTCTGAGGAAGGCGGTCGTGGTGTTCGGGTATCGGCTGAGGAAGTCTTGCATGGCGAAGGCCGCGTGCAGCGGGAAGGTCGGGAACAGGGAGCTGACCGGGAGGATGATGTTGTACCCGAGATCTTTCGCCTGCAGCGCCTGCGAGAGCTGGAGCACCGTGACCTGGATGCGATCGGCCTGAAGCGCGGCCATAGTGCTGGCGCCGCCCCCGGTCTGGGTGATGCTGACGTCGGAGGCGGGGATGCCGTTGCGCTTCAGGACGTACCTGGCGAGGACGTCCGTGGTGGATCCGAAGGCGGAAATGCCCCATGTCTTTCCTCGCGTGGCCGCTATGGAGTCGATGGGAGGCTTGGCGATGATGTAGTAGTCCGGGGTGTCGAAGCCACCGTAGAAGACCCTCATCGCCTGACCTTGCTGGACGGCCTCGAAGACGTCGCCTGGGCCGGTGACGCCGATGTCCACGGATCCTCCGAGGACGGCCTTGACGAGCTCGGAGCCACCATGGAACGTCACCAGGTTCACGGTCAGGCCCTGCTGTTTGAAGTAGCCCTTGTCAACCGCGATGTAGACCGGCGCCAGGGTCTCGGCAGCGACCGGCAGCCCGACCGTGATCGAGGACTTCTCCGGCTTACCACGCCCTGCGCCCGTGGTCGTGGTCGAGGAGGATGCGCCGCCGCAGGCCACGGCGGGCAGGAGCGTCAGGCTGAGGAGGGCGAGCGCGCAAGCCAACCGATTCACCGGTCTCATGGTCGGGAACCCCTCTCCTTTCTCCTCTGGCCAGAACCTACGGCCTTCGGTGGGATCGCGTAAGGCGCGGCCGACGATGGCGGCATAGCCATCGGCCTATGAGTCGGTGCTCGTGCATGGGCGACAACGCATGGCCGGGGTCCGAGCTGGGGGTGCGTCCCGCCTGACCCTGTCCGTTGGGCGGGGTGTGGCCAAGGGGCAGCCGGAGTGCGCCAGGCGCCGCTCAGCCGATGGCTGGGGGGCAGGACATGGCTCCGGCTCTGAGGGCAACCGTGGACCTCCATCTCCGCTCGGCCTTCCCCCGTGGCCGTCGAGACCAGAGCCGCGGGGGCCCCCACCAGACCTCAGAGGATGGGGGCGACCGGAGGGGGCTCACGGCCATGAGATGGTGTCACAGGCCATAGCGCAGAGGCTATGAGGCGATCGACGGTCATGGCATTGTCGACATGACCGTGTGAAGGTACAAGAGCGGTAGTGGCGACGACCTGGGCGGCGATCCGGTCCGAGAGACGGTGTGCGTCGGCTCACGTGTGAGACGAGATGGCCGGAGCGAGCGTGCTACCGACGTGAGGTGGTGATCGGTGCTCAACAAGACGATGACCTACACAGAGCTCCTGGACGAGGCTCCGATGAGCGGCTTCCTTTGGCTGCTCTTGCTCGGTGTCCTGCTCGCCCAGGTCCTCGATGGCATGGATTATCAGTCGACCGCTTATGCTCTCCCGCTGTTGATCAAGCAGTTCCACCTGTCACCGGTGCAAGCTGGCACCATCAGCTCTGCCTCGAACATCGGCCTCCTCGTCGGCGCGTTCCTCTTCTCGGTCCTGTCCGACCGGTTGGGACGACGGCCGATCTTCATGTGGCTCATCGGCACCTACGCGTTTGGGACCTTCCTCAGCGCGATCGCCCCCAACTACGTGACGATGCTCGTCGCCCGTGGGATCGCCGGCTTCGGCATCGGCGCGGAGTTCCCGATCGCGTTCGCGCTCCTCGCCGAGTACAGCCCGGTTCGCTATCGGCACATCTTCATCCCGCTCGGCCCCGCCTGCTACAGCGGCGGCTGGATCGTCGCCGCCCTGCTCTCCCTCTGGCTCATCCCCTCGTTCGGATGGAGGTCGGTCTACTGGGCCGGCGTTTTCCCCGCCCTCATGATCATCTACGTCCGGCAGTTTCTCCCCGAGTCCATCCGTTTCCTCATGCTTCGCGGGAGGACCGCGGAGGCGGGCCGCGTCGCCCGAGCCATCGCCGATCGCGCGGGGCTGCGAGACGTCGAACTCGTCCCTCCGCCCGCGTTGGCCGCGTCGGGGGTGCCAAGCAACACCCAGCGAACCCTCATCCTTCGGACCTCGTTCCCCGGCATGGTCGCCCTCTCGCTGATCTACTTCTTCTACTTCATCCAGAGCTTCGGCATCAACAGCTGGTTGCCGACGATCTTCGTGCGGCAGGGGTACACGCTGGTCAGGAGCTTCACCTATGTGCTCATCATCACCGCCTTCACCCCCATCGCCCAGCTCGTGGGCGCCTGGCTGCAGGACAAGGTTGACCGGAAGTACGCGTTGCTAGTGACCACGTCGCTGGGGGCGGTCTTCTTCATCCTGTTCGGGCTCTCCTTCCAGCTCAAGTCCCCGATCGGCCTCACGGTTGCCTTCCAAGCCCTCCAGACCCTCCTCGGCGGTGGCGTGATCGCCGTCCTCTACACGCTCGGCACGGAGTTGTTTCCGACCTCCATCCGGAGCTTGGGGATGGGGATCGTGACCGCCTTCGGTCGGATCGGGGCGATCATCGGCCCCTTCGCCCTCGGCGTCTTCCTCTTCTTCGGGGCCGAGATCTCGCACATCGTCTACTTCTTCACGATCCCGCTGGTCGTGGCGGCGTGCTTGGGGCTGTTCCTGATCAAGGTGGATCCGCGACGGAAGTCGTTGGAGAGGATCACGTAGGCGGCCGTTGCGCCTTGACGTACCCACCGTGCTCGGGCTTCTCACGGCGCGAGTGGATGGGAGCATGAAGAGCCTGATGAGAAGAGAAGGTGAGGAGTTGTCCCGTGGCGAAGCCTGATCCGGTGACGTTGGAGGTGATCCGCAACACCCTTCCGGCGATCACCAACGAGATGTCTTACGACCTCCAGCGAACCTCCTACAACATGATGATCTACGAGGTCCGAGACTACTGCTGTGCTCTCCTGGACGTCGAGGGACGGCTTCTGTCACAGAACATCGGGGGCGTCTCCCACTTCGTCTCCGATCTCGGGGTGGTGATTCGAGATGGCATCGGCCAACATGGTCGCGACGGCTTCAGGCCGGGCGATGTCGTCATCACCAACCACCAACGTGTCGCCGGGCAGCACCTCAACAACATCGTCACCTACACGCCGATATTCTTCGAAGGGGCGCTCACCGCGTTCGCCGCGGTTCGGGCCCATTGGATCGACGTGGGCGGCATGAGCACGGGCTTCGGTGCGGGCAGCTCGGTCACCGACCCGTGGATGGAAGGTCTGCAGATCGACCAGATCAAGCTCTACGAGGCCGGTGTCCCCGACCCCAAGGTCCACAAACTGATCTCGGACAACATCCGCTACCCGGAGTCGTCGATGGGCGACCTGCGGGCCCAGGTGGCGGCCTGCCGCCTGGCCGAGCGTCGCGTGCAGGAGCTGCTCCGGCGCTACCGCCGAGATGTCGTCCTGGATGGCATCGAGCTCATCTTCGACGAGACGGAGGCGAAGTGTCGCGCGGTCGTCGAGCGCCTCCCGGACGGCACCTACGAGGCCGAGTCCTTCCTCGACCCCGATCGCCTGGAGCCGGATCGTCCCATCCAGATCGTGGTCCGGGTGACGATCGAGGGCAGCGACATGACGATCGATCTCACGCGCTGCTCCACCCAGCGAAAAGGGGCGTACAACTCGCGGACCCTGGCGGGGGCGTACGTCGCCTACAAGGCCCTGACCACCCCCCTCGAGCCGGTCAACGAGGGCTCGTTCCGCGCCCTGAAGGTCGAGATCCAAGAAGGGAACTTCATGATGGCGCGCTACCCGGCGGCGATGGCCGGTTGGAGCACCGCGCTGCCGACGGTCATCGACACGGTGTTCCGCGCCCTGGCCCCGGCCCTGCCAGATCGGATCCCGGCCGCCCACCTCGGGACGCTCGGCGTCCCGGTGGTGTTCTTCGGCACGGATCCGCGCACGCGACGCCGGTTCGTGGTCCAGAGCATTGAGGGCGGCGGTTGGGGGGGACGCCCCTGGGAGGACGGGGAGTCGGCCACAGTCTCGATCTGCCAAGGGGACGTTCGGAACGGCCCGATCGAGAGCATCGAGCTCAAGTGCCCCGTGGTCATCGAGAGCCGGGAGCTCCGTCGGGATTCGGGCGGCCCGGGCAAGTTTCGTGGGGGCCTCGGGGTCGCCACGAGGGTGACGAACCTCGTCGAGGGGTACTGGAACCTCGGCAACACCCTGCGCACCGGTTGCCCTCCCTGGGGGCTGTGGGGCGGCGGGGAGGGGGCGGTGCCCGCCGGCCTACTGCGGTTGCCGGGTGAGCCGGACTTCACCGCAATCGACGTCACGCACCACCTGGTTCCCCCGGGGACGACGGCGGTGGTCGTGTCCGCCGGCGGAGGCGGCTGGGGCGACCCGCTCGAGCGTGATCCGGAGCGCGTCCGTGAGGACGTGGTCGAGGGATACGTGTCCCTGGAGGCGGCCCAGAGCCGGTACGGCGTCGTCCTCGACCCGACCACCGGCGCCGTCGACGAGCTGGCGACCAGGCGGTGCCGGGCGCGCATGCGGGCGGCCCGTCGGGGGGTGCCGCCGGGGTCAGACGCCCACGGCACTGACCCAGGGAGGACGCGATGACCTTGACCGTGGCCCTCGACATCGGAGGGACGTTCACCGACCTCATCTCGTTCGACGAGGCGACGGGCGTGGTCCGGCACGCCAAGAGCTCGACGACGCCCTCCGACCTCTCGATCGGCATCCGTGACTGCTTGGAGAAGAGCGGCCTGGACGTTCGTCAGGCTGAGAGCTTCATCCACGGATCCACGATCGCGATCAACACCGCCATCGAGCGCACCGGTGCCAGGACCGCCCTGATCGTGACCCAGGGCATGCGCGACGTCTACCGCATCGGTCGTGGCAACCGCCCCGAGGCCTACAACCTCTACTTCAAGCGACCGATCCCGTATGTCCCTCGTCGCCGCACCTTCGAGGTCAGGGAGCGGCTCGGCGCCACTGGCGAGGTCATCGTCCCCTTCGATCCGGAGCAGGCCATGCGGGTGGTGGAGGAGGTCAAGTCCTCGGATGCGGAGGCGGTCGCCGTCTGCTTCATCCACTCCTACCTCAACCCCGATCACGAGGCCCGGATGGGGAGGCTGCTCAGGGAGGCTGTGCCGGAGACCTACCTCTCGCTCTCCCACGAGATCCTGCGAGAGTACCGCGAGTACGAACGCACGTCGACGACGGTGCTCAATGCCTACGTCGGCCCCAAGGTCAGCCAGTACCTCAGCCACCTCGAGCGCCTCCTGTCGTCACTTGGCTTCGACGGCAGCTTCCTGATCATGCAGTCGAACGGCGGGGTGATGTCACCCGACACCGCGAAGAGGATCCCGGTGGCGATGATGGAGTCGGGCCCGGTCGGGGGCATCATCGCCGCCGCGTCCGTGGGGGCCACCCTGGGGTTCAAGGACGTCATCGCCTTCGACATGGGGGGCACGACGGCCAAGGCCAGCCTGGTCGAGGGCAACGTGCCGAGCATCACCCAGGGCTACTACATCGGCGGCTATGCCAGTGGGCACCCGGTCATGCTGCCGGTCGTCGACGTCGTAGAGGTAGGGGCGGGTGGGGGCAGCATCGCCTGGATCGACGAGGTCGGCGCGCTCAAGGTGGGGCCTCAGAGCGCCGGCGGGCACCCCGGCCCGATCTGCTATGGCTGGGGAGGGGTCGAGCCCACGGTGACCGACGCCAACGTCCTCCTCGGGCGGATCGACCAGCGCCGGTTCCTGGGCGGGGAGATGCCCCTGGACGCCGAGCGGGCCCGGCGCGGCGTGGCCGAGCGGGTGGCGGAGCCGCTCGGGCTCTCCGTGATCGAGGCCGCGCTCGGCATCGTCCGCATCGCCGTGGCCAAGATGTCGCTTGCCATCCGAGGCATCTCGGTGGAGCGTGGCTTCGATCCCCGTGACTTCGCCTTGGTGGCCTTCGGTGGCGCCGGCCCGCTGCACGCCTGCGAGATCGCCCGCGAGCTCCACCTCCCCACGGTGGTGGTGCCTCGTCTCCCGGCCCACTTCTCTGCGCTGGGCATGCTGATGGCCGACCTCCGCCACGACTACGTCCAGACCTACCACAAGCCCCTCCTCGAGTCGGACTTCGGTCGGATCCGCGCCATCTGCTCGGAGCTCATCGCGCAGGGCCGGCAGGTCCTCGGCAGCGAAGGGGTTCGAGCGGATCGGATGACCTTCGAGACCTACCTCGACGTTCGCTACGTCGGCCAGGAGTTCTGGATTCAAACCCCGGTCTCCCAAGCCGAGCTCGAGGCCGCCGACCGCGCCCTCATCCGGCGGAGGTTCGACGAGATCCACGATCGACGCTACGGCCACCACGCGCCCGAGGAGCCCGTGGAGATCGTCAACATCAGGGTCACGGCTCAGGGGAGTCGAGACCGGCCGGTCTTCCCGAAGGTGAGGTCGGTCGCAGCGGATCCCCTGCTCGAGCACCGTCGCGTGTACCTCGACGATCCCGGCACGCCGGCCCGCTGCCCGATCTACGATCGGGACCTGCTCGCGCCCGGGATGGAGGTCGAGGGCCCCGCCATCATCCAGGAGTATGCCTCCACCACCCTCCTCTTCCCCGGGGACGTCGCTCGGGTCGCCGACACCGGGGAGATCATCGTGAGCATCGATAGTGCCGGCTGAGGCAGGAGGAGCGCATGGATGTCTATGAGCGGCGTGTGAGCGTGCTGCGCGAGGCCATGGCGACGGCGGGGCTGGATGCGCTTGTTCTGTACAACAACGGAAGCTATCACTTCACCGAGATGGACCCGATCTACTATCTCTCCGGGTTCAAGCCCCTCGGCCCCCACGCGGTCGTGATCCTCCCCAAGGACGACGATCCCTGCCTTCTCTTCATGCCCGTCTGGGACCAGCAACGGGCCAGTCGTCGCTCCCGCGTTCAGAACCTCCGCCCCGCACGTGACTTCGCCCGCGAGTACCTGCAGCTGGTCACCGAGATGGGCCTTCGAAAGGCGAAGGTGGGACTCACCGGCATGGGCAGGCAGAACCGGGCCGTCCATGGGCTCCTGAGCGCCCCCTTCGAGCAACGTCCTCTGCCGGCGGATTCGCTGGTCGAGGAGGCCGCGGCGGTGAAGGACGATCTCGAGCTGAGCCTTGTGGAGAAGGCCACCGAGATCGCGGAGCGTGGGTACGCGTACCTGCTCGAGACCCTGCGCCCGGGGGTCTGTGAGTGCACGCTGGTGGGTGAGGTGGACGCCTACATGCGCTCGCTGGGGGCGGATGACAACTTCCTGCTCATCTCCGCCTCACAGCACAATCGGGCCGTCCATGCCCCCACGGACAGGCGGCTGGACCGGGGCGACATCCTGTTGGCGGAGATCTCGCCCTCATTTGAGGGCCAGTTCACGCAGATCTGTCGCTCGGTCGTGCTCGGCCGGCCGACCGAGCTCATGCGCGAGAAGTACGGGCTCCTTATCGAGGCGATGTGGGCGGGGATAAGACGTTGCCGGAGCGGCGAGACGGCGGGGGCGGCGGTGTCCGAGGTCGATCGCGTGGTCAGCGCGGCTGGCTACGGAAAGTACACGGTGCCCCCGTACATGCGAACGCGTGGCCACGGCATGGGCCTCGGATCGGTGGCCCCAGGGAACCTGACGGCAGGTAGTGACTTCGTCTTCCGCAAGAACATGCTCTTCGTCTTCCATCCCAACCAGTACATCCCCGAGACCGGGTACTTCCTCGTCGGAGAGCCGATCGTCGTCGGGGAGGAGGGGGGACGGCCCCTGACCGGGAGGACGGCCCACCTCGATTCTGTGGAGTAGCAAGCGCGATGCAGACACTGCAGCCGGTGCTCCGGCGCGGACGTTCGGTGTGGAACCAGAGCACCTTCCCCAGCGACGAGTTCCACGAGCGGGTTCGGGTTGTCCGCGAGATGCTCTTGGGGGAGGGGATGCGTGCGCTCCTCGTGGTCGGTGGAGGCGAGCGCTATCACGACATCGCCTACCTGGCCAACCTCGTCCCCATGATGCCGTGGACGGTGATGGTCCTACCGGTCGAGGGGGAGCCGGCGCTCATCGCCGGCATCGGTGGGGGCCGCGAGATCCCGTTCATCCGCACCTGCACCTGGGTGGGCGACGTGCGGGTCGCCCCCTCGCTCGGGGAGGGGATGGTGCGGGTCCTGCAAGAGCGCGGGGTCACGGCCGGACCGGTGGGGGTGGCCGGGTTCGAGGAGCGCCTGCCGGCCCTCCTCTACGAGGAGGTGGTCGGGCGGCTGTCCGGTTACGAGCTGGTTGCGGTCGACGACCGGCTGGCGGCGATCCGGCGCCGCAAGCGCCCTCGGGAGATCAGCGCCATGGTCGAGGCGGCGAGGATCGTGCGGCGTGCGGAGCTGGCGGCGGTGGCGGCCTTCGGGCGTGGAGGCTCGAACGTGGAGGCGGCGGTGGCGGCCGAGCGAGCCGCCCGCACCGCCGGGGCGCACGACGTCCGCGTGCTCTGCAACCTGGAGGTGGCCGACGCGCTCTGGCCCTACGAGGGGCCATCGATGGTGCGCCACGTGCCCTTCTGCGCGTATCTCGCCGTGGAGCACGAGGGGTACTGGGCCGATCGTGCCCTCACCAGCCCGGCGGTCGACTCCGAACGGTACCTGCAGGCCCGCTCCGGGCTGGCGGCGATGCGTGAGGCCGCGCGTGATGGGGCACGTGCCGCCGACGTCGCCCTCGCCGCCCTGCGGGAGATCGGCGATGAGCACCGCCAGACGGCGCTCGCGTACGGCCTCGGGGGTGGCATCGGGCTCTCGCTCGACGAGGCGCCGCGCATCGACCCGGAGAGCGAGGACCGCCTGGAGGCGTCGATGACGCTCAGCCTGCGCCTGTGCCTCGGTCACCCGGGAGAGCCGCTGATGCTCGTGTCCGACCTCGTCCAGGTCGGCCAGAGGGCGGCCTCGAGCTTGCTCTCCCCGGCGTGACCGATCACCACGGGACGACAATCGATCAGCTGGCCGAGTTCGTGGCCGGCCTGAGGGCGGAGGCGCTGCCGGCCTCGGTGGTCGACCAGGTCCGGCGACGGCTCCTGGACACGATGGGGGCCATGGTCGCCGGCGCGCACACGGCCGAGGGGCACGCCGTGCAGGCCCTGGTCGTGGACTGCGGCGCAGAGGGCGGCGTGCCCGCTGGCTGGTCGTCGCTTCGGACCTCGATGGCCATGGCGGCGCTCGCCAGCTGCGCGTCGACGCGGTGCACCGAGATCGACGACATCCACCTCAGGTCGTGTACGACGCCGGGGTCGGTCGTCGTGCCGACCGCCCTGGCGGTCGCCTCCTCGCGACGCGGGGTGGACACGGGCTCGTTCATCGCCGCGATCGTGGCTGGCTACGAGGTGCTGACCCGCTGGGGGGAGGCGGTCGACGGGCCGTCGATCCTCTACCGGGGCATCTGGCCAACGTACCTGGGCGGAGGGATCGGGGCCTGCGCGACCGCGGCCCGTCTGCTCGACCTCCCCCACGAGGAGACGGCTCAGGCGTTGGCCACCGCCGTGATGATGGCCGTCGGGACGAGCGGGCGCAGCGGTGCCGTCGCCTCGCGATGGCTCACGCTCGGCTGCGCGGTCCAAAGCGGGATCATCGCGGCGGTCGCGGCCCGCCAGGGATTCCGGGCCGACACGACCCTCCTCGACGGTCGCTGGAGCGAGATGAGCGGCATCCCCCTGCGGCCTTCCCTCCTCGCCGCGGGGCTGGGGGCGACCTATGAGATCGAGCGGGTGAGCGTCAAGCCCTATTGCTCGGCGAAGCAGGCACTCAGCGGCGTCGAGGGGTTCTTGCGGATCCTGGAGGAGGAAGCCGTCGACGTGGGATCGATTCAGCGGGTGGTGGTGGGTGTGCCTGGCCAGTACGTCCACATGGTCGGTCAGCCCGGGCTCCCACGAGATCGCCTGGGCTCCATCACCAGCGTCCGCTACCAGCTGGCCCTGGCGGCCTACGATCGCGACGGGCTCCTCGACGTTGCCCGGACCCGGCTCCACGACGAGGACCGCTTCCGTGCCTTCATGGACAGGGTTGCCGTCGAGCCCGCCGACGACCTTGAGCCGTACTACCCGGCGGCGTGGCCGGCACGGGTCGAGGTCTCCACCTCCTCTGGCACGGTACGCCGTGTCGTTCACCACACGCGAGGCGATGAGACCGCCCCGCTCGATTGGGGCGAGCTCGAGGCGAAGTTCCGCCGCCTCGTCCACGGGAGGCTCGACGCAACCTCGGCGGACCGATTGATCGTCGCGTGCAAGAGCCTGGGAAGCGGAACCTCGGTCCAGGGGCTCCTGGCTCTGGCATCGCCTTTGGGCGCCGGCTGACCGTGGGCCCCTTCGTCTGCTCGGGCGGGATCTCGACGTGGTGTCGCACCCCGGGCAGGTAGTCGGTGGGCATCCCCGGCGAGCGCAGGTCGGTCACCTACCAGAGCCTCCAGAGGACATGCTGCGCCCGCTGCCGTGCCAGGCTTCGCAGCTCCGGTGGGTTGGCCTCATCCTGGGCGAAGACCGAGATCGGCGATGCCCGCTCGTCGGGCAGCCGCATCCACAGCACGTGCTCGGTGGCGAACCGGACCATGTGGCTCGGATCGGCCCCCGTCTCCTCGCGACCAGGGGCGCCGTTTCGGACCCACACCTCGATCCCCTTGCCGACGGCGGCCGTGAGCTCCTGACTCTCGTTCACGTACTCCAGGACGGCGCTGCGCACCCGATAGGCGGGCTCTCGGTCACAGAAGCGGTCGAGCAGGCGGCGTGCCGCCGCTGAGCAGCAGCCCCGCTAGGGGAAGCTGCCGCCGCGGGGGCATGCCGAGGGAGGTTCCAACTGTCGACCGTTGAGCATGCGCCAGAAGCGAGCGTCAGCTCGAAGGGATGGGCCCGGCAGCAAGGCCTCCATCCCCTGACCACCTACCGCTGGTTCCAGGAAGGGAAGCTGTCGTCCCAGCCCAGCGGGCCAGCCGGCTGATCCCGGGAGCGGCGCGACCGTGGCGATGGTGGCGGAAGGACCACCGTGGACGCCCGCGACCGACCAGAACCGAGCGGTGGCGCGGGGAGCGCCTGGGCGGCCGGGCAGGGGCTTGCGGTGGGTGGGGTGAGGGGCGAGATCGGCTCGGGTCGGGATAGACGCCGTCGGGGTGCCTGGCCTTGCGGCGCGACCCGTCCGTGACCACGTTTGTGGTCGGGCATGGGGAGCGCGATGCCCGTCTCGGGGCCGAGTGGGTGGAGGCGGCGCTGGCGGTCTAGAGGCGTGTCGATGGCCTTTTGAAGCGACGCGGTTATGGCCAACTCAAAGTCCGCGCTGGCGGCCCACGTGCGACCAACCCTCGGCGACCTGGTTGACCGGTTGGGCGGCGAGCCCGTCAGTCCTCTGCCGGCACCTCCTCGCGGCGCTCGCGCCCACGCGGTGGGCGTGCCGCAAGCGGCAGGCCGCCGCGAGTCTTGTCCTCGCGCATCCGGAACGACTCGCCCTCGGTGACGACGACGGCGGCGGGGTGAAGGAGGCGGTCGAGCATGGAGACGGTGGTGGCGTGGTCGGGCAGGAAGCGTCCCCACTCGTTGCAGGGCCAGTGGCTGGCCAGGCCAGGCTGCGGCGCCCGTAGGCGGCGAGGAAGCGGAGCTGGCTGCGGTTGGCGTCGAGAGGTGCGAAGCCGAGTTGGTCGCAGATGACGAGGTCGGCGCGCAGCAGGTGGTCGCTGACGCATCCGAGGGAGTTGTCGGCGAGGCCTCGATGGCGGGTCTCGACCAGCTCGGCGGCGGTGAGGTAGCAGCCGCAGCGTCGTCTCCCGGCGCTGGTCGCGGGCGAACCTGACCAACCGGTATCGCGACCAGGCCAGCACCGCGCAGAACCTCTCCAGCCCTGCACCGGCGTCCAGTCGATGACCAGGTGCTGGCCCGGCACCGGCACCCAGGGCCGGTACCGCCGACGCTGTCGCCACCAGCGCGCCTTCGCCTCGTGCTCCGCCCGCCGCAGATTCCGCGCCGAGCCCCGATAGCCCGCCGCCCGGACCACCGGCGGCAACCGCTTCGCCGAGATCTGGCCTTCGGTGTCCTTCGCCGCCTTCTCGATGACCCTCTTCACCTTCTCGGGGTTCGAGACCAGGCGTCGCGGCCGACGCTCGTACGGCCCGCCTCCATACGCTCCACCACCCGCCTCACCGTCTCTTCGGTCGTCCGGCACAGCCGGGCCGCGGCCCGGTAGCTGCCCAGCTCTCGGTAGGCGTTGAGGAGGTCCAACTGCTCCCTCGTGTTCTTCAATGGAGACGTCCTCCGGCGCGACGACGTTGGCTTTGGACCCCAACACGTTCTCGCACCGGGGACTCCTCCGTCTGCCCCTCGGGTCAGCCGAGGGGTGCGGACTTTGAGATGGCCACTCCGCGGACTCTACGTTGGCCAAGGACAGAAAGTCAGGCGCAGGCCAGGATCGTCTGGTGCCTCAAGCGGCGAGATCGCTCGCCAGAGGTATGAGCCGCTTGTCGAGCCGGCGAGTCAACCCCGACCGACGATGGCATCGTGAGGAGGCGAAGCTTTGGTTCCCCCTCGATTCCCATGAGAGGATCCACCTGGACTGGACGTGGTCTTGCAAAGCACAGCAAAAGCTGTTGGGGTCGGCCCCCCTCCGGCCTACCAGCCTGATTTCGAACTCGGGATCCCGGATCGCTCGACTTGGTGGCTCCTCACCAACCTTCTGTTCGCTCGGCGTGTCGCACCCATGTCGTACCGGCCGTCTGACGGTCCTGCCGAGCTGGCTCGCAGCTCGCGACTAGCCCCCAGCAGCAGATGCCCGTACGTCTTCAGGACGAGCACCTCGTTTGAGCGGCCGAGTCGGGCCGCCACGGGCTTCAGCCCCTCGCTTGGCGAGGAGCCAACGTCGCCATAGCGTGGCGTGGGATGTGGAGCACCACTTGTCGCATCCCGGCTGGAGCTCAGACGAAGGTCACCTGCCGGACAACGGAGCGCATCGGCTCTGGCATCGCCCACGCCTCACCGTACATCCGCTCTTCAGCGACGGCGGCTCATACTGAGCGTGGCCATTCGCGTCGCTTCTCCCTGGGCTGGTTGGGCCCTTGAGGGATGACCGATGGCCATCATCGTCTCAGCGGACCGATGCCTCCTTCGTTCATTACGTCCGTTGGGGCTAACCGATAGCCTGCGGATGGTGCTCTGCGTACCGCGCCAGAGGAGGGTGTCCTCATATGCTTCGTTCGGCAGCCCGGGCCTTGAGCCCGCTGCCGCGCGTCCTCCTCCTGCTTCGGCTACCGGCTCATCCCTCGATCTGCGTCCATGCGCTCTCGAAGCGTCCACTCAAAAGGAGTGGCGAGTCCCATCCGGCTGGCCCTCGCGGGACAAGGGTCGTCAGGTGAACAGCTCAAGTTGCGAACTCTTGGTGCAGCTGTCCCAGAGGCGAACGCCGAGTGGGTTCCTCGTCGCGTACATCAGCAGATAGACAGGGACGTTGCTCGAGTTCTTGACGACAACTTCCCGGCCAAGATGGTCGAACCCAAGTCTCCGAAGCCTATCGAGATAGAGCTTACGAAGCAGCACTGCGTTCCTCGCCGGAGGATTCTGAGGTTGCACCAGATCGCGCCACTCGGGCCCACCGAACACCTTGTCGAACCGGTCGCTGCCCGGGGCGCTGCGGATGGCGTTTTGGAGGTTGCGGCGCAGGTCCATGCCCTCGGCGAAGAGCAGGATCAGATCCATCTTCTTCCCCGATCCAGCCAGAGTGGCCATCGCTTCCAGGCTGAACTCGAGGCGGAATGGGTCGATCAGGGTGAGTGCAACTGATCCTACTGGGATGCGTCGCAGCACGTCGTCCAGGGTCTTTTCCGCCTCCCCTTGGATGATGCACACCTCTTCACCGCGCCGAGCGATCCTGCGTGCCCGTTGAAGAAGGACGTTCGCTCGCTGCGGTTGCATCTCCACCAGAACCAATGAGTTGAACGGATCCGCGCACTGGAGCGCGATCATCGGGCTGCCCCAGGTGAGCTTGCCGCCCTCCAGCTCTAAAACGCCTGGACCTGCGTAGAGGTCAACATAGGTCGTTGCCCACCGCCGCTTCAGCGCTCTGGCGAAGGCGTTGCAGTAGCGGCCGACCGCCTCGAGCTTGGCCAGGGAGTGTGGCCTGATCTTGAGCGTGACAAGGCCATCCGACTCCACCGTAGGCAATGTGGTCGGGAACCCGTGGAACGCCGGTGGCCGGTAGGACTCGTCGCTGGGCGCGACGAAGCACCGAACCCGCTCCCCCACGATCGCCATGGCTTGACCTCCCAACTCCCTCAGGATGATCTCTAAAGTACGGGCATCTGGTCCAAAAGGCGTCGCCAAACTGACGTTCGTTCAACTATCCTTGACCTGGAAGCGCACAGCGATGGCTGATCACACCACGATCGAGTGGACCGAGGCCACCTGGAACCCAGTCACCGGCTGCGACAAGGTCAGCCCAGGATGCGCCCACTGCTACGCCGAGACGTTCGCAGAGCGGTTCCGCGGCGTTCCCGGGCACCCCTACGAGCAGGGCTTCGACCTGAGGCTTTGGCCGGATCGGCTCCAGCTACCCCTTCGATGGCGACGCCCGCGCATGATCTTCGTCAACTCGATGTCGGACCTCTTCCACGAGAGGGTGCCTGAGTCCTTCATCCGCAGCGCCTTCCAGGTGATGGTCGAGGCCCACTGGCACACCTTCCAGGTTCTGACGAAGCGCCACCAGCGGCTCGCGGATCTGGCTCCCAGCCTTCCCTGGCCTCCCAACGTGTGGATGGGCGTGAGCATCGAGAACCGTCGGTTCGTCGAGCGCGCGGACTACCTGCGCAGGGTGCCCGCGCATGTCCGCTTCGTGAGCGCGGAGCCCTTGCTGGGCCCGCTGGTCGGCTTAGACCTCAGGGGCATCGATTGGCTGATCGCTGGTGGCGAGTCCGGGTTCCGCCATCGCCGCATCGATCCTGAGTGGGTCCGAGACCTTCGCGATCGTTGCCAGGCAGCTGGCGTTGCCTTCTTCTTCAAGCAGTGGGGTGGCATCCACGCCAAGCAAGGTGGCCGGGTCCTCGATGGCCGCGAATGGTCCGAGTTGCCGCGTGGGGCGCGCCTCCCCACCCGGCTCGTCGCTGAGGTGGCGCGTCGCCGGTAGCGTGGGCCAGCGGGGACGAGGTGTGGAAGGAATGGGGGCGGCTCCAGACCAGGGCCGGGCGCGGTAGTTGAGCTGCTGTGTGGCCGGGCCGATCGAGCGATCTCGCCGGCGTCGGCGAGGTCCCGACCGGCGAGGTCACGCCGCCGAGCCTCCGTCCCCATTCCTCGCGCCGGTTGAGCCGGCAGGCGCTGGCTGGGACGAGGAGCTGATGCCGGCAGGGGGGCTTGGCCAGCGCGGTGGGCTCTGGTGGCTGGCGAGGTTGTCGGTGAGGAAGTAGGGGCCACCGCTGGGTTGGCCGTGGCCACCGCCTTGAGCAAGATGGGATCGCTGGCGGTGTTGCGAGTGGGTATCTGGAGGCGATCGCCTGTCCAAGGTGATGCTGTGAAAGCGGGGGATGGCCATCAACGTGCCTGAGTGCGAGAGCTGGTGGTGGTGCCGCGACGACACTCGAAGCCGGTGGCAGCGATCGCGTGGGGGGGCAGCGGAGGTTGTCCCGAGCGTCGTGGAGATTCGGGGTGCGGCCCAGCCGCCAGCAGGGTGACGCGGCTGGCGCCGTCGGCGTTGGGAGATCAAGGCTCGGCTCCGATCAACCTCGAGACGAGGACGGTGCCCCCACCGTGGGGGCAGAGGCCACCGAGGCCCAGCCTCCGGCATCTGAGGTTGTACTCAGGGCAGCGGCGGGTGAGCAGCGAGCGCTGCTCACGCTGAGGCGCCCGGCCTGCGGTAATCCGTCGCTCGAGCTCCCGCATCCAGGCCTCGGTCTGAGCCTCGCGAGCTTGCTCCTGACGGAGCCGATGAGCCCTCGATAGGACTGGGAGCAGGAGAGCCGACCGGTGGCCTGGGGGGTGCTCGCCACAGGCTGGGCAGCGGGGAAGGCATCGTAACTGCCATCGTCACCCACGGGGTGACGGTGAGCGCCGGTGCGTCGGCGAGCGGACCAGGAGGTGGAGGTCACCCCTCCCGGCACCTGGTCGTGGGAGCGAACGCGGTGGGTCGGCTCAGGCGAGCGTTGCCTTGGCGGGTTCCGCGGCCCTGGGCACCACCGCTCCAGCGCGATCAGGGCACCTGGGGATCGCGGTGGCCGTTGACGCGCCGGGGCTGCGTCTCCGCCTCGAGCACGGCGGCCGCGGCCCTGCGCAGGGCCATCGATTCGACCGCGTTGGTCGATCTGGGGGTGGGCTGCAGGCTCGGGCTGAGGCCGAGCCGAGCCATGGTCAGCGTCCCCTCCAGGCCCTCGCGGAGGCTGGCCGCGGCACCGGGATGGTCGGCCTGGAGCTGGCTGGCCAGTGCCCGCAGATCCCGTTCCGCCTTCTCAGCCGCAGCCTGCCACCACGCCTTGCCCAGCTTGCGGCCGATGAGGGTGCGTTGGGTCCTGGGGCCGGTGGTCGAGCACGTCCCGGCGCTTGTGGATCCGGCCCCGGGCGATCAGGTGGCCTTGAGCGCGGGGCGAGTCGCCCTGCCGCCGTCGATCACCGCCAGCAGCGGACGCTCGGGGTCGCGCCCTCGCTGGGCCAGGTTGTCGAGCAGGGCCTGACAGACCTCGGGCTCTCGGTGCTGCTCTCCCCGAGCCCAAGCGGGTGCTTGCGACCATCGGCGTCCGCGCCCAACGCCGCCACCACCGTGTGCTCCGCGGGCTCGATCCCGTCGATGAGGATCGCCAGCGGGTCCAACCCGCTGAGGTCCCGACCCATCAGCTCGCGAAGCTTCTCGGCGGTGCCGACCCCGAGGCGGCGAGAGACCGCGGAGCGGCTGTGGCCCTCGCCTCCACCGGCCCCACCGGCTCCAGACCGGCACGGTGGCGGTGGGTCGAGAGCCTGGCCCGATCCGGTCCGAGGCGGCCTCGGTGAGCAGGTCCCGGCTGACGAAGCGGCGGCGACTCTCCACCTCCTCGCCCGCCTTGGTCCGCGCTCGCAGCCTCTCGACCTCGACCCGGCGCTCCCCAGGGTCGGCTGGCGCCGCTCCCGCCCGTGCCGGTAGGCGTGCCGGCCCGGATCGTGCTCGCCATGGGGTCCCACCAGTCGCGTGACCCCCTCCTCGAGGATCTCGCCGACCTACAGCCAGACCCACCCCCACGCTGAGCGCCAGCGACCCCTCTCTGGCGGTCTCCCTGAGAGCGCCGAGGGCGATCGTAGCCCGATCGGGCAGCCGGATCTCGGCCGCCTGGTCGGCCAGATGCGCGATGCTGCGACGCGGTATCGTCGCCGCGAGCGGCTCCCCCTTGGTTCGCTGGCTTGCCCCTTCCGTGCCACGTCGGTACGGCGGGGTGGAGGATCGCTCCTCAGTCTCTACGGGCTACGAGCAACCTCCGGCTGTGACTCGTTCCTGGGCGATCTCTGCCTTGCGGGCATCTGCCATCTTTCTCCTTTGCATCTGGGTGATGACCAGCCGGCGAATGCACGGGACCGCACCGCGATGGGATTCCCAGCCAGCCTCCTCCCAGGTCGCGGCTCCTCCGGCCGGTCGTGCCCAGGCGGCGGCGGGAACCGGTTGAGGGCACGGGACCCGTGCAGGGGAGGGTCAGCCCCGGGTCGCCGGCGGCCACAGCGCGAGGCTTCGTAGGGTATGGGTGGCCATCGTATCACCCCTGTAGCAACGAGCTGGTCTCGGTCATTGACCTTGAGGGGTCGCTCGATCGACTTCGATCAGCTCGAATGGGTCGCTCGAGAACGCGAGCTATCAGGTTGCGGTTTAGGAAGTTACAGCACGGACTTGAACCTCGTCCGATTGTGCCACTCCAGAAACTCCGGATTAGGTGCGTCCCCTGGATCGAGCGGTCGGCGCAGCGGTCGCCCGCTCAGCGCCATGTACTCCTCACCGTTGTTGAAATCCGTTCGTAGCCGACGGCTAACCCGTACCTCCAGATCCGGGGTCACTGTCAGGTAGCCTCGATCGAACAGAGCGTGGAGGTCTCGGCGGAGAAGCAACCCGTTGTCGACGCGATGCTCGCCACCCTCGGCGAAAGGTCGGATGTGGGCAGCTTCCAGGGTAGGAAGTACCTTCTCCCCCGTGACCGAGCAGCGGCGCCCGTACGCGTCGAGCACGATGGCTTTGAACGCTGCCTGACCAAGGCGAGGGCGAACGAAGACAGGTGTCCCATAGCGCGCGGATGGTGCCTCGTGGACGGCGAGGATCCGGGTGCTCTCGGCGTGGGCCGAGATCAATCTCTGGACTCGAGCCCATAGGCTCGCGCCAGGCTCATCGACGAGGGAATACCGCCGGCCGACCTGGATGTTCGGATGCCAGTCGGGGACTGGGAAGCGATCCACCGTGTCGAAGAAGACCGGATCGGACAGCATCACGCAGCCGACACGGTAGTCCTCGAGGGGATCGGGGCGGGCACGACGGTAACGCTCTATGCGGGCGCGCATCTCGGCGAGCGACGACGCCCCATTCGCCAGCCCGAAATAATCCCAGGCCAGGCTCACTGGAAGCTCGATGTACTTGACGAAGAAGGCGATGCCCGCTGCCAGCCCACCCTGCTTGGAGTGGAGCTTGAAGATGAACGGCTCCCCTGGCTCCAGCGCGCCGAACCCGTGTGGGCTCGGCTGCCAGAAGTTGACCTCGTGGAGGTCGGGAAGTGCACGAAGATGGTCGAGCCAGTCGGCATCGGTGAGGCCGACGAAGGCGGTTGGCTGCCGTGGCGAAGCCATCCTCAGCTCACCTCCCAGAGGAGCTCACGTCGCTCTTCCAGCAACTCCAGATCCGGACGGCCCCCGATGACCTGAGAGCCGGACGCCTCGTGGTGGGCTCCAAACATCGTCAGGCCGTTGGGCGAGATCGGTCGGCCCTGTGGATGCCCATCCGACATGACGCGCTCGGCTGTGAGCAACCGTTGGGGGCGCCGGCTGCACGCGGTGCGGATGTTGCCATAGGCGGTCGGGGCAGCTCGTGAAGGCACGATCGATGGATGCGCCGTTGGGATCGCATGCGCCATGTGGGCGCGCCAAGTGGGCTCAGCGGTGGCCGGAGATGTCATCGGCCGTCGCCGACCACGTGGGCAGACCACTCGGCGTGGCCCATGCCAGGCTGACGACCATGGGGGTACCCCGGGAAGGCGTGCAGCCGGGTCACTCCTCGTAGCTCGAGGCCGTGGAGATGATCGCGGCTCGCAAGCCGCCCTGGTGACGTCCGCTCTCCTCGGGGGTGAGAGTCGTCGTCGATATGGCCTGGACTCCCCATGGCCTCTGGCATGGTGGTGGTCGAGATCGGGAGCTGACCCCCGGGGCAGATGACCCGCGGCCGTCCGCTCGATCAGCACCCGGACCATCCCGAGCCAGAAGTGGCCGAGCACGACCCGATCGTCAGTGAGCGCTCGCACCATCGTCCCTCTTGTCGGGACGATGGTGCCATACTGCGGGCCCAGATGGCCGAGGTGCTCCCCTGTCAGGTCCCTCGCTCAGATGCGGCCCATCTCAGCCGATGGTCCACCGGGACCTTGCGCGGGAGCAGCTCGCGCAGGGGAGCTGCCCTCTCGAGAGAGGCCCTGTACCACCTCGGGCACCAGCCGTCGCCCCTTCGTCTCGGCCAGCTGGGCGACCAGGGCGAACGTGTCCCTCCAGCCAGGCTCCCCAGCGCCGACCGAGTGACGCGGCGAGGGCCCCGGGTCGACCTCGGCCGTCGCCACCAGCGCTCCTGGGCCACCCCCGCCTCTTCAGCTCCTTCGAGGACGGGTCAGGGGCGAGCTGGTGGTGCATCGCCTCGGTGGTCGCGACCGAAGCCGCGCAGCCCCGCCATCTGCTCGGCGCTCGGGTGGAGATCGACGAGCTGGTCGTTCTCGAGTCATCATGCCCACTAGAGCTAGGGGCTCCCCGACCGGGGTGAACGGAGCGCCTCGGCAAGCCAGGCAAGCGAGGTCCTCTCAGCCTCTGGGTCCAGCCTCAGCTCCCCCGCTGTTTCTGGCATGGACCCCCTCAAGGATCCACCCTGAGGTCAGACGGCGTGGCCACGTCCGGTCAAGCGGATCCTCCTATGGAAGCCAACGGTGGGGCAACGGTGCTCCAGGAGGCCGTCGCCGGTGGGGGTCGACCCGCCGGCTCGACGAGCGGCTCGTCCACCTGGCGAGCGACCTCGCGCTCTCGGCACCCTCGTTTGGCCACCTCCTCGCGCGTCGGCCGGGGGGAGCGCATCCCCACCCGGACGATCCCATGCCGGGCGGCGTTGGCCTGGCGGTCGCCGCGACCGCGCGATGCCGGGTGCGAGACCCGACGAGGCCGGGATTGGCGAGGCTCCACACCGCATCGAGAACGACGCCTCCGATCGGATATGCCCACCGCCCAATCCCGCGGTGACCAGGAGGGTGGCCGTCACCCCCTGACCGACCCCGAGGCATGAGCGGAGCCCGGGGACGAGGGCGCTGGTCAGCTGGTCGAGGTGACCTTCGAGCGCCTCGACCTCGTTATCGAGCCTGGCGGAGCGCCTGGCCAGGGACCGAAGCGATCACCTGGTGGCTGAGGCCGGGTCGGCGACGTCGCCGACCCGGAAGCCGGCGGCGGTGGCGGACAGCGCCTTGGTGGGGAGATGGCGCAGCCGATCACGGATCTGGTCGGGCGCGGTCATCACCACCGCCTTGAGTGGGTTCCGGCACTGAGCTCCCGCCTGATCGCCGTCGACCTGGCCACCCGCAGCGCATTGATCATCTCCAGGCCCGCGTCGTCGAGCTTGGGGACGACCCTGGCCTTCCCGGCAAGAACGGCCGGTATTACTACCGTATTCGTCACGGCCTGCCGCTCCGGCAGGATGGGCACACCTTCGACGGGATAGCGGACGGTGACCACGCTCGACGACCTGGAGCGCTGAGGGGAGGCGTTCTCTGCCTTCCACGCGCGCTTCGCCGACCCGTTCGCTCGGCGGGGATCCCGCGGGCAGGTGGCCAAGTCCCTGCGGGGCCTGCTCGCCCCGGTCGAGCGCAAGAACGGTTGGCAGGTGGCCGAGGCGGTGGGGGATGCCACCCCGGACCGCATGCCGCGGCTGCTCGATCGGGTCGACTGGGATGTCGATGCCGCCCGGGACCGCCTGCAGGCCTTCGTGGGCGAGACCTTCGGTGTCCTGGACGAGGCCGGGTTCTTGAAGAAGGGAGTGGCCTCGGTGGGGGTGCAGCGGCAGTACTGCGGCACGGCCGGCGGTCGAGAGCTGCCCGGATCGGGGTCTTCCTGACCTACGCCACCTCGCGCGGGCACGTGTTCCTGGACCGGCGCCTGTACCTGCCCGAGGCCTGGTGTGAGGACCCGGTGCGCCGGGCCAGGGCCAAGGTCCCGGAGGAGGTCGGCTTCCAGATCAAGCCGGAGCTGGCCATCGCCATGCTGGAGCACGCCTGGGCGCAAGGGGTGCCGATGCGCTGGGTGACCGGGGACGAGGTCTATGGCGACGCACCTCGCCTGCGGGAGATCGTCGAGGGCCACGGTCGCGGGTACGTGCTCGCGGTCTTATGACCACGCCGGTCTGGACCGAGCGGCCGCCGGTGGGGTCCCCATCGGAACGAGCTCCGATGGGGTCCCCGGTGGTGGGGCCCTCCCGCGACCCCGGGGGCCGGCCCCGGACCAGGGCACGGCGGGCGCCGGGCGCCCCGTCGGCCACGACGGTTGGGGTCGTGGTCGCCGGCTGGCCGGCCGAGGCCTGGCAGCGGTTCGCCGTCGCCGAGGGCGAGCAGGGGCCACGGCTCTCCGACTGGGGACGAGCGCGGGTCATCGAGCCGCGCGACCGGCTCCCCGGTCCCGAGGTCTGGCTCCTCGGGGTCCCCATCGGGACCCGTATCGGGGCACCCCATCGGAGCAAGCTCCAATGGGGACCCCTCGATGGGGTGCCCTCCTCGCCCGCCGCTCCCGCAGCGACCCCGACGACCTCGTCTACTACCTGGCCCTGGCCCCGACCGAGGTCACGCTCCAGGAGCTGGCGACGGTGGCCGCGACCCGGTCCACCGCCGAGCAGTGCCTCGAGGAGGCGAAGGGGGAGACCGGGCTGGACCAGGACCAGGTCCGGCACTGGCCGAGCTGGTACCGGCACCTCACCCGGTCGATGCCGGCCCACGCCTGGCTGACGGCGATCCGCAGCCAGGCCGAGGCGCAACCAGGGGGTGTCCTTCCGGCCTGGCCGGCTTGAGCGTGTCCGAGGGGCGCCGGCTGCTGATGGTGGCGCCGCCGCTGCCCGCGCGCTCGCCGGAGCTTCGTCTGGTGTGGTCGTGGTGGGGACGAGCCGAGCGCTGGCGAGCCTGGTGCAGTCATCACCCTCGTCGTGCGCTCCAGAGCGGTCACGACGCTCATGGGTCACGACTACGATAGTAGTGACCAAGCCGTCCACCTCTGCCGCCAGGCCATCGCTCGCGGCCACGACCACCCGCACGCGGTCCGCATCCTCGCCCGCACCTGGGTCTTCGTCATCTGGCATTGTCGACAGAGCCGGATGCCCTACGACCCGGCCCAGCATCGGGCTCTCCAGGCACTCGTTCAGCCACGACACCAGTTGGCTTGACGTAGGGCTACTCATCGATGATCGTGCACCTGGCGACCGTGGGCCGGCTCAGCCCCAGCTCCTCGATGACCACGGTACTGCCGTTGCCCCCGTGCAGGCGAGCGTGATTCGGGATCGCGTCGCCAGGGGTGGGGAGGTCTTCCGATGCCTTGCCCACGCCCGCAAGCTCGTCGACTCCTCCTCCGACAGCGTCACCGGCATCGCCTCTCGACCTCGCACACGGCCAGTTGTCGCCCATCGTGCACACCTCGGCACGAAATCTCCGGCTCAGAACACTGACCAGTCGGGCTGAATATGCCTCTCGCTGATAAGCTCTGCCAGTTTCGTACCAGCCGGAATGAGACCTCGTTCCGGGTGGGATCGACATTGACTACCGTACGTCCAGTTGGCTGGGACGCGAGACGATAACGACGTCCTCAATCCCGGGTAATTCCCGTAAGCTCCTCTCGGTTATATCGTGTTCCTGAACTGACGCGGAATCATCGTAGATGAAAACCAGGATGCGATCGTAGCGATCGCTCCTCTGCAGGTAGGCAATCGAGTCCTCCATGACCTCTTTCTCGAGCACCCTGAAATCGCTCGCCTTGCGGGCGTACTTCACCTCGATCAGGAGACGCAGCGACGGTATGCCAAAGTCGGCGCGATAGGTGCTGTGGCCGACCTTCGGCAAGGTCTCCTCGTCGATCACGTCTTCAAAGACGGAGCGCAGGATGATCCAGAGAATGTCCTGTACCTCGCGCTCGGCGGTGATCTCCCATCGGATGGGGCGCTGCCTCACCACGGTGGGATCGTCCCAGCGCCACCGGCGCATGGCGGCCTCGAAGCGCCGCAGCAGGGTTGCAACATGGCTGCGCGACAACACGAGCTCGTCCACGCTCCGCACGAGGGACGCGTGGACAGCGCTCCAGACGACGGCAGCACGGGCGGCCCCGAGCGTAGACGGATCCGCGACAGCCGCCTCCTGCAGCACGCGTGCCTGGAGCCTCGACAGATCGACCAGCGGGTCGACGAGCAGCAGCGCTCCTCGCCGGCTTCCCCACTCCAGCAACGCCAGCTCCTCCACGTTCCGGTGCTGGCGGACAGCAGCGACGGTCTTGGCGTTGCCGGTTAGGATCCATCGGATGTACCCCTGGAGCAGGGCATGGTACGAGGTCGCGCTGTGACATCGGGGGTCGTCGAGCACGCTCACCAGCCAGGCGCGGGTTTCATCGCCCTCCTTCGCGAGGGCCTTGGCGGCTAGGGCGATGCCGAGGAACGTGATCGGGTCGAAGGCGAAGGAGACGCGGTCCTCGGGGAAGGGATCGCGCAGCCGTAGCTTCACCAATTCGCTGGTGAGCCTCTCAGTGACCCGAGGTGGCGCCTTGGTGCGGAAATGCCGGAGCCCGTAGCCAAGCGTGGCGATGGTTGGCGTATGCCCGAGACGATCGGCATTCGCGGCGAGCCAGGCTTGCGTGAAGGGGTCGACGTCCCAGTCGAGCGGGAAGCTGGGCTCATCGTGCAGCACGTGGTAGGCGAACAGCCCCTCGAGGTTGCCCGACGCGTTCGCGGTCGCCACACGGGCGACAAGGGCGCGCTGTTGCGCTCCGAGGAGAGCGGCGACCTCGGAGGCACCATCGCGGCCGCTGGCTCGGGCGCCTCGGGCTTCCGCGTCGCGCCCCCTGGCCGCACCCAGGCCTCCTCCAGCGCCGGTGTCAGGCATCGCATCTTTCGCGCTCATAGGAACCACCGGCTGGTCCGTAGCGTTGTGGCGAGGACATCAGGGTTCCAATGCTGGACGTGCTGGAGGCGACCCAGCAGCGAGGCGATCAGGTCCGAGTAGAGGATGGTCACCGGCCTGTTCGTCGGGAACAGGCTGCGCCACGAGAGCGACGTGAACCGATACAGCTGGCCTGCCAGGTACTCCAGGTCCTGAAACGTCGACTCGCGGTGCAGCTTCAGCAGGAGGGGACGCGGCGTGCCCTGGAGAGGGGTCATCAGGCCCCTTGGGCCGATCGTGGTCAAGAGGATCTCCGACCGACCGAGCAGGACGGCGTAACCGCGGTCGGGCACGTACTCGCCCTTCCGCCGTCCTCGAAGCTGAGGATCGGCTACCTGCCAATCCTGCACGCCCTCGCTGTGACGGTCGAAGAGCACCCATTCGTGCTGCTCGCTCACGTGCAGGAACGCGAACTCGACGCGGTAGTCCCTCGCCAGGCCCTCTACGAGTCGCTTGACGGCTTGCGCCTCGACATCCTTCAAGGGCTTGAATAGGTGGAACACCAGCCGGATGGTGTCGCCGGGCTGCCAGGCGTTGCGGGCGCAAACCTGGTCCACCGTGGTGCGGAGCATGGTGAGCAACTCGTCCGGATACTCGTCGTAGGGTGTTTCGCGCGAAACGTTATGGAGCAGGTAGTTCCCGTCAGCCGTGAACACGGTGGTGATCCCCACGACGCGCTCGGGCTCGGTGAGGCGCTCTGCACGGAGCGATGCGCTGCCAATCCCGATCACCAGCTCTTGCGCCAGGCTCTGGGTCGCGCTGATGACGAACGGGATGCCGCCGAGCTTGGCGTAGGAGGCCAGGGCGATGCTGCTGAGAGCGTAGGGCACGCTACGCTCGAGGTGGGGCGGTACCCGAATCGTCTCGATCGTGACCTCCTGCACCGGTACCCCCTGCGACATGAAGACTGACTTCGCCACCAGGTAGGGGTTGTCATTCCCGTGCAGCCCCTTGTGCTCCTCCTTGATGATCACGAAGGCGAGGTTAGGCTTCGGGGTTGCGGTGAGCGTATTCAGGCAAGCCTGGCGATAGCTGGCCGCCTCGTGCGGCCCCGGCTCGAACGCCTCGATGTGGAACGTGCAGTCGCTCAGGCGGTACTTGCGGATGAAGCCCTGTGAAAACGTCTCAGCATTGGGTATCCCCTGCTTGAACTTTCGCAGAAAGACCTCCACATCTCCCTGGAAAGCCCTCGGGGTCACCACGGCGATGCGCGGCCGCTTGGGCGTGAAGAACTCCGCATCGAAGGGGCCGAAGTCCTTCATTCCCTTGTCAGGCGATGGGGCGGTCTTGGTGCCAGCCGGGTCGAAGACGAACGTCGGTGAGCGGAGGCGTCGGTACGTTCCTCCCTCCATCCCTTGTTGCAGAGGGGATGGAGGGTTGACAGCGCATGAGAGACCGTTCGCCAGCACGAGCGGACCCTGACGATTCAACCAATCGGCGATCTGGCGCACTCGTCGCTCCTGGCCCCGCGCGCCCACCACGTCGAAGACCTCGTGGTCGAGTTGACGCAGGATGTCCTCATGGCTCACGACGCCACTCAGTCGGACAGCGGTGGCGAAGCTCTCCAAGCGTGCCTCCAGCCATGCCTGGTCGGCTGGCACTTCCGTCAATTGGAGCGCATCCTTGAGGATGAGCCGACCTTGCTTCACCGCATCCACGCGCCCTGCGAGACGACGGCGGGTCGCTGGATCACGTCGGTCATCAACGGGCAGCTGGGTCTCCTCGATCAGCACGTAGCGGCCACGCACGTCCATACCCAAAGCGAGCAGCTCGGCGACGGTGCGATCGATCTCGCGGCGCGTCTTGAAGCCGACCAGGATGCCGAACCGCGGTCCATCCCGGCCGTGGAGTACACGAGCTTCGAACGTGTACTGCGGGTAGACGTGCAGCCATTTCAACGCCGGTGCCGCCTCGTTTGCACTTCGCGCCAGGAGATCGCGTTCTGGCCGACGCGTGACGAAGGAGGGCGGGTTGAGGTCCAGGAGCAGATACCCCCGGCCGACGAGCAATCGGATGAGAGCTTCATGGACGAGCCGACGCACCAGGCCCGCAAACTGACGCACCCCGAAGCTCGTCTGCTCGCCAAGGAGCGGTGCGTGAGGTGTCAGCGGGACACAGACGATCTTGTCGCCCTGACGGTGGAAGACGTGCGTGGTCGCGTGCTCGTTGCGGAGGAGCGCCAACTGGTCGGACGACTCGAAGGGGAGCAAACCCCCGGCGAACCCCTCGGCCGACAGGGTGAGGGGCAAGAAGTTGAGGACGAGGTCGGGCTCCTTCGGTAGGTGGTAGCTTGTCGGCGGACGATAGCGGAGGTCGTGGTTCACAACCCTTCCATCCCCATGACCGCAGCCTGATCAAACGCCGGCGCTGCTTCACATCCCACGAGCACAGGTGCTGCTCGACGATCGCCACCGCGTCCTGCTGGTGGCGGGCATCCAGATCGCACTGTCCCAAGTCGGCCAGGAACCGTGCGTCGCTCTTTGGGGGCTCTCGAAGCTGCCCTCCCGTGGGCTTGCGCCACGAGACCAGCCCTGTATCCGGTCGAACAGCCCATGCTCAACTTATGTCTACAGGCCCATCAATCGCACCGTCTGCCTCGAATCAACCGGGTCGGCCAGCCGCTCGGCTGGAAGCCGGAAGCACCGCACCCCGGCCACGGTCAGGGCGCGCATCAGCGCCAGTTGCCGTCGCCACGCGGCCGGGTCGGCGATCCAGCGCTCCACGTCCACGGGCAGGATCACGGTGGGCGGGTCGCGGCGCACCGCCAGCGCCTCCTGGAGCACGGTGCCGATGGCAACTCGACCTCGGCCCTCGAAGCCGTCGGCGCCAAGCGCGGCCAGCTCCGCGGGCAGCGGCCCGTCCACGCTCAGGAGCACGCGCCCCGCCGGGGCCTCGGCGGCGCGGAGGGCACCATCGTCCGCGAGCTCGACCCCCTCGTAGCCCACCTCCAGCGCTAACCGAAGCTCCTCCACCACCTGGTCCAGGTGATGCAGCACCTCCCAGCCGGTGAACTCGAGCAGCCGCTCGCCGGCGGCGATGGCCTGGTTGCGCTTGTCCTGGTCGGCCAGCACCTGGTCGACGGTGGTGGTGTGGAACTCCCGGCCGTCCACCAGCACCGCCAGCTGTCGATCGGGCCAGCTGAGGTCCATCTGCAGGATGCCCCGGCCGGTGGGGTCGCGGAGCACCTCGCGCACCCGGGGCCGGGGCAGCCCCGCCGCCCGCAGGCGCTGGAAGAGGATCGCCTCCACCATCGAGTCGAAGCGCTCCCGCTGGGAGATGGAGGGGGCGGGAGCCGTGCTCATCCCCTCGGCGAGCGAGGCCAGGGTGGGCAGCACCAGCCGCTTGTCGAGCAGGGCGTGGTCGCGCTGGTTCCAGAACTGCATCAGGCAGCGGTAGCAGGCCCGCTCGCAGGGGCAGGTGGAGAGGTGACGATGGGCCACCGCCGCCACCTCGCCCAGGCGCTCGAAGAGCCGGCGCAGGTAGCCGGTGCCCCCGGGTAGGGTGTCGTAGAAGGCCAGGGAGAGCTCGGGCCCGGTGGAGGGCTGGCGCAGGATGGTGAAGTGCCCGATCTCGCGCTGCTCGACGTACATGTCGAGCTCCATGCCCAGCTTCAGGGCGTGGGCCAGGGTGACCACCCAGTCCCGCTGGCCACGGGCGTAGTCCTCGGCCACCGGCGGGGGCAGGGCGATCTCGACCAGGTCGCCCTCCAGCTCCACCCGCAGGTGCAGGTGGGGCTCGACCTCGGGGAGGTCGCCGTGGTTCTCCTTGCCGTCCCGGGCGGGGGAGGGCCAGCCCGCCACCGAGCAGAAGAGGGCGTGGCCGGTGCCCAGCTCCAGCGGGCGGCCGCGCTCGTCGCGGCGCTGCTCGGTGGGGCTGTGGTAGGTGCCGCAGACCAGGCAGACCATGAACCCGTGGTAGGGGGTGCCGGCGGTCTCGGCCAGGCCGCGGTTGAAGATCTGGATCTGGCGCCGGCGGCTGTAGCCCACCTCCAGCGGCCCCACCGTGCGGGCCCGGTGCTCGTGCCGCTCGTGGTCGGCGGGCGTCTCCAGGGGGGCGACGTAGGTGGCGAGGTCGTAGGACTCGTGGGAGCGGTACTCGTCCTCGTCGGTGATGAACTCGCCGGAGAGGGCCTGGCCGTAGCGGTAGTCGATGTACTCGCCCACGCGCAGGGGGCGCTCGCCGCCGTCGTCGCCGCAGTGCGGGCAGGTGATGGCGAAGGGGCTCTCGGTGGCGTAGGTGCAGCGGTCGCAGTAGCGGTAGGTTCGGGTGTGGTCGCGGGGGTTCTCTTTGGCCCCGTCGGCGAAGCGCACCCGGCGCACGTTCAGGCGGCGGCCGGCGACGTAGACGCGGTTGCCGGGGGCGTACTCGGTGAGGCCGAAGGCGGCCCGCTGGCTGATCTGCTGGCCGCGGTCGTCCACCACCGTCACCGTCTGCCCGGGGAAGCCGTAGCGGGGGAGCACCCCGGCGCTGGCCAGGAAGGAGAGCGGGTTGTGGTCGCGATCCTCGCGCATGACCCCCATGCGCCGCTCCAACTGCTCCATCTGGCGCTTCTCCAGGTCGGTGTTGACCTTGCTCCGGTTCTTGATCTTCTGGTGCTCCTCGAGCAGCTCGGTGTACTCGTCGCACCAGATCCGGAGCGCCCGCTCCACGTCGTCCGGGAAGCGGTCCACCACCTGCTCGACGAAGGCCCGGTCGAGCCAGCGCAGCTCGGCGTCGGCGAAGGCCCGCTCCACGGCGGCAACGATGGCCTCGCGCACGGCGGGTGCGGCCAGCTCCTCGCGAAGGCGGGCGCCGAGGTCGGCTCGGTAGCGGCCGGTCTCCAGGTCGGCGATCTCCGCCCAGCGCCCCGGGATCTCGGTCGTGAGCCGCTCCAGGATCAGGGAGCGGAGGTGGCGGCGGACGATGTCCTGGTTGTCGAGCAGCAGCACCGGGGGTCGGATCTCGCCCGCGATCATCTCCGCCGGCTCCCGGAAGAAGTAGGCGTCGTGCGGCCCCTGGCCGGCGTGGCTGACCACCAGGGCGATGCGCCGCTCCCGGCCGGCTCGGCCGGCGCGCTGGGCGTAGTTGGCGGGGGTGGGCGGGATGTTGCGCAGCAGCAGGGCGACCAGGTCGGGCAGGTCCACCCCCAGCTCCAGGGTGGGGGTGCAGACCAGCACGTTGACCTGCTGGGCGTTGAACTGGCGCTCGATCTCCTGCCGGCGCTGGCTGGGGAGCTGGCCGGAGTGCTCCAGGGCGTGGAGGGGGTGGGGAGGGCGCTCGGCGTAGAGGTGGACGTAGTAGCTCTGGGCCGGGTCGGGGACGGCGGGCCGGAGGTGGCCGCCGCAGCCGTAGGTGAGACAGACCGCCCCCGCCGCCCCCCGCCGGGGCCGGGCGGTGGCCCGCTGGCAGCGGTCGCAGCGGAGGGCCTCGGTCGCGGCCTCGACCTCGATCCGGTCCGGCTGTAGCTGCAGCCCGGTGGCCACCCTCCGGCCCGGGCCGTGCGTGCGCCCGATCTCGACCGGGGTCAGGAAGTCGTGCTCCCGCAGCTCCTCGACCACGAGGTCGATCAGGTGGTGGCGCTGCTCGACGGTGAGGTCGGGGTGGAGCCGGGCGACCACGTCGTCCACGGCCGTGCGCCGCCCCCTGGTGCCGTACCAGGCCCGCAGCTCGTAGACGGCGTTGCGGCGCCGCTGGGCGGCGAAGGCCACCGGCAGCCGCAGGTAGCGGGCGGGCACCGCCTCCCCGTCCTCCACCGCCCGCGAGCGCTCGGTCAGGTACTCGGCGAAGGGCGGGTAGGCCACCGCCTTGTTGAAGCGGAGGACGTCGAGCAGGGCGGCCATCAGGTCCGTCACCCGCTCCCGGGAGCCGAGGCCGGGGAAGGTCGCGAGCCGGGACAGCACCCGCTCGGCCAGGTCGTCCAGGCGGTCGTAGCCGACCCCGATCAGGCCCTCGCGCTCCAGCGAGTTGCGCTGGTTGGCGACCGCGGTCAGCTCCAGGTGGCAGTGCCAGCGCAACCGGCGGCGCGCGATCTCCACCTCGCGGCGGGTGGGCAGGGCGTCGGGGCCGAAGAAGCCCCGGTCGGTGGCCTCCCGGGTCTCGGTGGGCAGGAGCACGTTCAGCGCCTCCGCCTCCCCCTCCCGGTCGACGGCGTGGTGGTAGACGTGGTTGGCCAGGTCGGGCAGGGCCACCGCCTCATCCGCCTCGCGCAGGGCCTGGTAGAGGAGCTGGCGGCGGACGAAGACCTGGTGGCGCTCGCGCAGGAAGCCGGCCTGGTGGGCGGTGTCCTGGCGGGAGTCGGCGAAGATCAGGGTGCGGCGCTCCTCGGCCCCGAGCTGGTCGAAGAGTTCGGTGGTGAGCACGCTCACCGAGCTGCTGGCCCCGGAGCGGAGAGGGGTGATGATGGGCCGACCGGTGCCGTAGCCGAGGCAGCGCGGGCAGCGGGTGCCACCCACGAAGGCGCGCACGGGCAGGGCCGGGGCCCCGCTGGCGCAGTGGGGGCAGGTCCCCTGCTCGGGCCGGCGCAGGGTGGCACAGGCCGAGCAGACGAGGAGGGGGAGGGTGAAGACCCCTTCCTCCTCGCTCGGCAGCACCTCGGCCTCCGGGTCCTCCTCGTCCTCGGTGTCCTCGCCCGTCTCCGTCTCCGCCGCCTCGGCGGGCATCAGGAAGACCTCGGGCGGGCCGGCCGGGACCAGGGTGGCGCCGATCAGGGCCTGGACCCGCTCCGAGGCCTTCCGCCGCCGCTTCCTGGCCTCGCGCTCCTGGCGCTGGAGCGGCTCGGGCAGCCCCGCCGTCCAGTAGTCCTGGCCGCAGGTGCGGCACACCCCCAGGGGCAGGGCCAGGCGCAGGGCGCCGGGGTGGGCCTCGGCCCGGCACTCCAGGCGGCCGTCGGCGAGCAGCGCCCCGCAGCCGGGGTCGAGGCAGCCGGCCAGGGGCGAGAGCGAGCGCACCACCAGGTGGACCTTGGGCCGGAAGCGGGGCTCGGCCTCCTCGCCCTCGGGGGCGGGGGCGAGGGCGCTGGCCCCGACCAGGAGGGCGGCGGTGGCCTCGCGCTGCAGCGCCTCGTCGCTCAGCCCCTCCCGGCCGGGCAGGCGGCGAAGGTGGCCGACCAGGCTCGCCACCGGCCGGGGCTCCTCCAGGTGACGCTCCAGCTCGACGAAGAGGGGGTGGAGCCGGGTCCGCTCGTAGAGGGCGGCCGGCAGCTCGGGGTCGGGGACGGCGCCCAGGTCCTCGCCCAGCAGCGCCCCGGCCAGGGCGCGCAGGTTGGCCGGCTGGGTGAGGTCGGCGGTCAGCAGCTCCTCGGGGATGGGCCCGGCCGGGGGCGGCACCGGACCCGTCTCGGGCAGGGGCAGGGGCGCCTCGGTCACCACCGCCTCGGGGTCGAACTCCTCGCCGAAGAGGTCGCGGGCGAAGCCGATCAGGGCCTGGGGGTCGCCGCCCCGCTGCAGGGTGGCGCTGGTGCCGACGCAGATCAGCTGGCCGCGCCCCAGCCCCACGTGCTCCTTGAGCCGCCGGATCAGGCAGGCGACCTCGGTCCCCCGCACCCCCTGGAAGGTGTGGACCTCGTCCACCACCAGGTAACGCAGCGGCGCCCCCTGGAGCAGCCGCTCCCGGTCCTCGCGCCGGGTCAGCAGCAGCTCCAGCATGGTGTAGTTGGTGAGCAGGAGGTTGGGCGGCGAGGCCAGGATCTCGGTCCGGTAGTAGCGCTCGGCGGCGGGGCTCTCGGGCGGGCGCGGGGGCATGCGCTCCTCGAGCGCGGTCGCCTCGCTGTAGGGGGTGTCGCCGGTGTAGCGGGCGAAGCTCACCCGCTCGGTGCCGGCCAGCAGCCGGCGCAGCCGCTTCAGCTGGTCGTTGGCCAGGGCGTTCATGGGGTAGAGGACGATGGCCTTCACCCCCCCGCCGGGCTCGCGCAGGCAGTGGTCGAGGATGGGGACGAGGAAGGACTCGGTCTTGCCCGAGCCGGTGCCGGTGGCCACGATCGTGCTCCGGCCCCCGGTGCGGGTAGAGAGGCGCTCGATGGCCCGGCTCTGGTGGTCGTGGAGGCGGTCGAAGCCGAAGGCCACCTCGCGCCGCAGCTCGGGGCCGATGACCCCCGTCGCCTCCAGCTCGGCGAAGCTGCGGCCGGGCCGGGGGCTGCGGGCCAGGGAGACGAAGGGGTCCTGCCAGAGCAGCCGCTCCTCGTCCACCAGCCGGTCGAAGCGCTCCCGCAGCTCCCGGCGCCGGAGCGGGAAGCTGGCGGCGACGTAGCTGCGGTAGGCGCGCTTCAGCTCCTCGGCGGCGCGGAAGGGCTGCAGGCGCTGGGCGATCATCCCTCCTCTCCCTCCTCCTCGTCCTCCTCGTCCTCGACCCACTCCCGCGACTGGTCAACTTGAGGTGCAGCCACGTAGGGCACGGCCCCGAGCCGCAGGGCGGCCTCGGCCCGCTCCCGGGCCCGGCCGCGACCGGCCCCGGGCCCGAAGAGCCGGGCCGGCTCCGGGTCGGGCTGCTCGTAGCCGAGGGCGGTCTCGGCCAGGACCAGGTCCCGGGTGACGGTGCTCCGCGCCTCGCCCGGCAGGGGCGGCTGCTGGCGGTCGAGGAGGGGGAAGGCGGCGAGCACGTGGGCCACCTCCTCCAGCGAGAGCCCGTAGCGCTCGAAGAGGGCGGCGTCCAGCCGGGCCCGGGCCCGCCACCACTCGACGGGAGCCGGGGCCGCCCCGCACTCCCGGGCGGCCTCGTCGCGCAGCCAGCCCGGCTCCAGGGCGGCCAGGGCCAGGGGGAGCAGCGGGGCCAGCTCCGAGGGGGAGGGCACCGGCTGGGTGCGCAGCGGGCCGAACTTCATGCGGTTGATGCCCTGGGCTCGGAGCTGCCAGTCGAAGACGAAGCCGGCCCAGAGCGCGGCCAGCAGCACCATCTCGGCCGGTGAGAGGCTCCCCGCCCGGACGTAGGGCAACGAATCCTTGCTCGCCGTCCCGGCCGGGGCGATGGCGGCGACCATGGTCCGCTCACGCACGAGGTGCGTCACGTCCCGCCAGACCACCCGCAGGGTGGCGTTGGAGCGAAGCCCGCCCAGCTCCGGGTTGGACGGGAGCAGCGCCTCCGCGTCCCGGGCCGAGATCCAGAGCTTGGGCTCGGTGAAGCCGTAGCGGAGCTGCCAGACGTTGCGCCCCTCCAGGAGGGGCAGGTAGCGCTCCTCCCCCAGCCGGTACTCGATCGGGCTCACCCGCCGGGCGCCCCGCGCCTCCAGCCGGGAGCGGGCCACGAACCGCCCCCGGTCGGCCGAGCTGTCGATCTCCCGACCGAACACCGCCCGCCAGCCGCTGGCGGGGTCGCCGAGGCGGGAGAAGCGCCGGAAGATCCGGACCAGCAGCTCGGCGTCCAGGGGGTGGTTGAGCAGGGGCGGGGTCAAGGTCTCGGGGCTGAGCTGGGCCAAGAGCTCCCGGTCGACCGTCACCGCCCCGCGGGGCAGGCCCCGGACCAGCTCCACCAGCCCGGCCAGCTCCAGGCTCCGCCAGGAGCCGTCTTCCCGCTTGCCGACCAGGAAGGCGCAGGGGAGGCCGCCGGTGGGCCGCTCCCGGCCCACCTGGACCAGGCAGAACTCGACTCGGTCGGAGATTGGGTACACCCGTCGCTCGTTGTCGCTCAGCACCAGGAAGCGCAGCCGGTGGCCGTCGAAGGTCCGCCGGCGCAGCTCGGCGGCGTTGGCCTTGAGGGCGAAGGCCCCGGAGAGGACGAGCGCGCACTGCCCGCCCGGGCGCAGCTCCCGCGCCCCCCGCTCGAAGAAGAGCTGGTAGGTGTTGAGGTAGCCGCCGGCCTTGCTCTGCCACTCGTAGAGGCCGGAGGCGGCAAGGAACTGGGCCTGCTGCAGGCGCAGCCGCTCCTCCTGGGCCCAGGCCCCGGCCGCCTCCGGGTCGCGCTGGAAGAGCCGCTCGATGCCCCTGTCCAGGGCCGGGCCCTCGAGCGCGATCAGCTCGGCGTCGAAGGGGGCCAAGAACTCCTTGCGGTCGGTGTTGACCGTCTCCCAGGGGGGGTTGCCCACCACCGCCGCGTAGCCGCCGGCCGCCTCCACCTCGGGGAACTCCAGCCAGCGGTGGAAGAAGCGGCGCTCCGCCGCCACCCGCCGGGCCACCTCCAGCTGCACCGCCTCGGGGCCGGCCAGCCGGGGCTCCCGCCCCTCCCGGGCCGCGGCCAGCAGCTCCTCGGCGACGGTCCGGTACCGGAAGGTGTCGGGGGGCGGGCAGGAGGGGTCCTCGGGCCAGAACCAGACCGCGCACCAGAGGTTCGCGATCTCCTCCAGGGCCCGCACCAGGGGCTCGGCGCGGGCCTGGGCGTAGCGCTCCGCCTTCTCCCGCTCCGCCCGCTGCTTCAGGGCCAGCGGCGCCTCCGGGTCGGGGGTGGCGGCCGCGATCTCCTCCCGCACCCGGCGCAGCCGGTCCAGGCCCTCCGTCAGCGCCCGGCCCAGGGTCTCGGTGAAGAGCGAGCCCGCTTCCAGGCGGCGCAGCTCGGCCGCGTTGCGCCGCCGCGCCTGGCGCAGCGCCTCCCTCCACTCCTTCGACGCCTCCTTGCGCACGGCGGCGTAGGCCGCGTCCGGGAGCCGGTCCAGCCGGGGCCCATCCCCCGCCACCGCCTCCGGCGCTCCCACCAGGCTGTCCCCGCAGCGCAGGTGCGCGTCGAGGAAGGAGAGGGGCTCGCCCTCGGCCAGGGTCTCCAGCCAGAGCGAGACCTTGGCCAGCTCCACCGCCATCGGGTTGAGGTCGATGCCGTAGACGCAGCGCTGGGCGATCAGGCGCTTGACCGCGGCCAGCTCCTGGGGCCGCAGCCGCTCCTCCGGCGCCCCCGCCGCCTGTAGCGCCCGCCGGTAGGCGTCGGCCAGGAGGCGCACGGCGTGGACCAGGAACGCCCCCGATCCCATGGCCTGGTCGATGACCGTGATCTCCAGCACCTCCTCCGGCCGGCGGACCGGGCGGCCGCGGGCGTCGCGCCGGCCGCAGCCCTCCACGATCGGCGCCACCAGCGGCTCCAGGGCTTTCTCCACCAGCACCGAGGCCAGCGGGGAGGGGGTGTAGTAGGAGCCGCTGGCCTTGCGCCGCACTCCGCCCGCCCGGAGCAGGAAGCGCCCGGCCGGGATCACCCGGTCGGTGGCCGCGGCCAGGCGGTGGCTGGTCTCCACCAGCCGCTGGGGCAGCACCAGCAGCTCGCCCTTGGGCTTGCCGTCCCTCGTCAGCCGGGCCTCGACCATGGGCTCGGCGGTGACGTCGGCCTCGTAGGAGAGCAGCCCCTCGTAGATGCTGCCCAGCTGGTCCACCCCCAGGTCCAGGTAGGAGAAGCGGCTGGGCGCGCCCCGCCTCCCCGAGCGCTCCAGGCTCAGCGCCTGCACCACCCGGTGCAGGGCCCGGTCCGCCACCCGAGCCCGGCTCAGGATCGGGGTGCGCCCCTCGGAGAAGAGCTCGCCCCCGATGGGCGGGATGCGCAGCACCCCCTCGCCCTCCTCCCCGAACCCCTCGCGGACCAGCCGGAAGAGGGTCTGGACCGTCCGCCACAGGTAGTCGCGGTCGCCCTCCTGGTCCGGCAGCGGGCGGTCGCAGAGGTCGCGCAGGTGCTCGAAGGAGTAGGCGTCGCGGTAGACGGGGTCGTCGGCGGCCGGGAGCAGGCCGTGGGCCTCGGCGAAGGCGATGAAGAGCAGCCGGTAGAGGACGTAGAGCGCCTCCTGGAAGAGCCGGCGGGCCAGCTCCCGGTCGGGGGCGTGCCCGCCCCAGAGCCGCCAGTTCTCCCGCTCCGCGATCACCCCGCCCACCAGCGCCTCCACCGCCTCCTGGACGTTGGCGCGCAGGTCGTCGGCGATCCGGCCGGCGTGCTGCTCCGACTCCTGGAGCACCTGGTCCAGGAAGCAGCGGCCGTCGGGGCCGGGGAGGAAGGCCGCCGCCCGGAAGCAGGCGTAGAGCGCCGTCCACTCCTCCCGACGGTCGCCCTCGACCAGCGCCGGCAGGTTGGCGGCCAGGTACTGGCGCGAGACCGGGCTCCCCTTGCGGTAGAGGCGCAGCTCGGCCCCGTTGCCCAGAAGTCCCCAGCGGGCCTCGGCATGGGCGTCCAGCGCCGCCTCGAAGGCGAGGGCGATGGGCTGGGTGCTGAGCGGCGGGTCGTCCCGGCGCCCGGCTCCGACGGCCCCGGCGTAGCGGTCGCGGTCCAGGTCCACCCCCATCGCGTGCAGGTCGATCAGGACCAGGGGCCGACCCTCGGCGTCGGGCTGGAAGCGCCCCACCGGCACCGCCCCCGCGGCCGTCTCCACCGGCTCCTCCAGCGGCTCCGGCGCGAAGCCCAGGCTGCTCAGCAGGGGCTGGTGCCAGTACCACCAGACCTCGGCCCGGGAGCTGTCGGCGGCGAGCCGGCGCGCCGCCTGCCGGTGCAGCCTTCGGACCTCCCGGGCCAGGGCCGCGACCTCCCCCTCGTCCAGCTCCTCCCGATGCAGACGGGCCATGACGTCGAAGAGGTAGTAGGGCGAGAAGAGCCCGCCCTGGTTGACGATCCCGCGCCGGGCGGTGACCTCCCCCGGCACCTCCTCCGGCTCGGCCACCGGCCTACGTGCCATCCGGCCAGCCCCCCCGCGGGACCAGGAGCAGGGCCCCGATGGGCTCGATGGCGTCCACCCGCAGCCGGCGCATGCGCTCGATCTCCTGGCGTCGGGCGCGCTCCCGCTCCCGCACCTCCTCCAGGCGCTGCCGGTAGATGGTCAGCCGCCGTCGCTCCTGGGCGTCGGGCAGCAGCCCCAGCTGGGGGGGAGGGGCGAACCGGTCCTCGACCTGGGCCTCGCGCCGCTCCCGCCAGGCGCCCAGCCGGATGAGCGCCTCGTCCGCCACCCGCCGCTGCTGCTCCTCCAGCTCCCGTCGCCGGGCCTCCGCCCGCCGCCGCACCTCCTCCTCGGCCAGCGCCCGCAGCCGCTCGAAGCGCTCCGGCGGCGGGCGCAGCGCCGCCTCCTCGGCCGGCCCGGGCACGCCCGGCTCGCCCCGGGCCAGGAAGCGACGCCGGTCGGCCTCCCCGTCCCGGCTCACCGTCCCCTCCGGGGTCACCTCCACCACCTCGAAGCGCTCCTCGATGGCCTCTCCCCGCCCATCCACCAGGCGGACGGCGTAGGTGAAGCACGCCCCCGGGCGCTCCCCGGCCGGCAGCAGCCGGTAGCTGACCCGGGAGGCGAAGCCGGGCAGGTGCAGCCAGCCCCGGGCCCGGCGCAGGGCCGCCGCCACCAGGGGATGGCCGGGGCTCAAGAACGCCACCCGCGCTCCCCGGGGCCGGTTCGCCTCCGCCACCGCCCGGGCCCGATCGAAGGTGGCCCGGGGGATCTCCTCCCCGCCCGCGGCCGCGGCCAGGGCCGGCGGCACCCGGACCCGGAAGACCCCTGGCTCCCGGACCAGCTCCTCCAGCCCGCCCCCCTCCTGGGCCAGGTAGCGGGCCAGGAAGCGGCGCACGTCGTCGAAGGAGGGGGCGAAGGCGGCCGCCACGGCCAGCTCCTCCTCCACCCGACGCAGCTCCTCGGCCTCGAACCGCTCCCCGGAGAGCAGCTCGGGGGGTACCTCGCCCGCCTCGGCCCGGGCGGCGGCCTCGACCCGTTCCTCCAGCTCCCTGGCCACCGCCTCGGCGTCCGGCTCCTCCTCATCGCCGAGCCGCTCGGCCAGGTAGGTCTCGAGGCCGACCGAGGTCGCGATCGGGGCCACGTTGGAGACGCTCCCCAGGTCGCGGGCGATCTGCTCCAGCTTTTGGACCACGACCTCCGCCGCCCGCTCCTCCACGTACCCGCGGGCGCACAGCAGCAGGATCTGGGGCGGGCGCTCCTGGCCGTAGCGGTCGATGCGGCCGTTGCGCTGCTCGTAGCGGTTGGGGTTCCAGGGCACCTCGACGTGGATCAGGTGGTTGCAGGCCCGCTGCAGGTTGATCCCCTCCGAGGCGGCGTCGGTGGCCACCAGCACCATCACCCCGGGGTCCTCCAGGAAGCGACGCTGGACCTCGGCCCGGTCCGGGGTGGCGCCGTGGTAGGTGAGCAGCCGCTCCCCCTCGGCCAGGCCCCGCCCGGCCAGCAGCTCCACGATCGCCTCCAGGGTGTCCCGGTACTCGGTGAACACCACCACCTTCTCGCCCCGCCCCACCAGCTCCTCGACCAGCCGGCCCAGGACCCGCAGCTTCCCCTCCTCGCCCTCGGGGATGCGCCGGCAGCGCCGGAGCAGCTCCTCCAGCACCTCGCGCTCCGCCTCGCCCCCGGGGAGGCGGTCGATCGGCTCCAGCCCGGCGACGCTGGGCTGGTCCTCGGCCTCCGCCTCGGGCGGCACCTGGTCGCCCGCCAGCCGCTGTTCCAGGGTCCGCCGGCAGGCCCGCACCGAGGAGGCCAGCCGCTTGCGCAGGAGCGACTCCAGGAAGCCACAGCCCGCCGCCGCCCCCCGCCGTCCCTCTCGCTCGAAGGCCCGCTGCTGGGCCCGGAGCTGGCGGGCGTAGGCCCGGATGCCCCGCTCCAGGTACCGCTCCGCCGGCAGCCGCTCCGGCTCCACGTCGATGGTCCGGATCTCCGGGGGGACGAACCGCCGCCCGTCCGCGCGCACCACGTGCGACTTCAGCCGCCGCACCACCAGCGGCCGCACCAGCCGGGGCTGCAGCTGCTCGCGGTCCGCCACCGCGTAGGGGTCCACCAGCTCGATCAGGCTGGCGAAGGAGCGGACCTTGCCGTCGTGGGGGGTGGCGGTGAGCAGCAGGAGGGCGTCGCAC
>Ga0209810_1000670_pt1 | contig 67462 bp, 48 predicted proteins | sample Coa_R1_7_FD_187159 | JGI IMG/M metagenome (GOLD analysis project Ga0209810, IMG submission 187159) | Surface soil microbial communities from Centralia Pennsylvania, which are recovering from an underground coalmine fire - Coalmine... | ecosystem: Environmental > Terrestrial > Soil > Unclassified...
CATCGATGCCTGGTGGACAGAGCCGTTTATGCACGGCCATTTTCGCATGGAATATCCCTTCCTCGACCTGCCCAATGTGCTGGGTTCCCCACACAATTCCGGCATGGTTCCCGGCATGATGCCCGCAGCTATGCGCCAGGCAGCCGAAAACATCATCCATTTTCTCGCGGGCCAGCCGGTGAGGGGAAGAATACGGCGGGAAGCTTACGTATGATAGACCGCTCGGCTGCCAGCAATACAGGTACCCGTACTCGTTGTGTGTGGCTCCCGCGACACCATCGCCCCACAAAAATGGTGCGCAGAAGCCGCCGCCCTGTTGCCACGCGGCGAGCTTGCCGTCATCAAAGGCGGCATTCACGCCACCAACTACGACTCGCCTGCCGCTCTGGCTCAGATCATTCGCTCATTCCTCGCCAGGGTCTGCTTGCCACCTCGACTGTACCCGTTCCCAGAGAGCAAGACCTATAAAACATAAAATGAGCTATTCTTCCTGCAAACCCTTGCCGGGGCGAAGTTCCCTATTCCCTGTGGATAGTGCATTTAGACACGATTGAGTATTCTTTCGCCACCAAAAACATTGTGTTTCTTAAACACCTCTGGAGTCGTTTCCGCTTGATAACGACGCAGCTTCTCTGTTCTGGCCGCTGGATACCAGGGTTCAGACAGATAATAGTGAGCAGATGTTGTCCAGGAAGGAGGCTGGAGATTCTCCTGAGAACACAATTGCTCGACAGTAGCTGCAAATAAAGCCGCCCAACGCTGTTCTTCAGGTGTCGACACTTCCCCTAATGGTTGCGCCACCAGAGCAAACCGATCCTCCGGCTGCGATCGCCTCCAATCATCAAGAAAATCTCCCAAAGCCACCCAGGGATTTTCCCCTTGCCTGATACGCTCAAGGCTCTCAGCTGCACTATAGCGATGCCAGTGATATGATGCCATATCCCTTCTCCTTAATCAGCAAACAAATCTTCAATAATATACTGTACACGAGCAGTAAGATACTGAGAAGGAATATAGCGTTGGAGAATATCCATTACCTCCTGTGGGTCTGAAAGCCCTATATGCTGCACCAACGCACGAGCGTCTACAATATCCTGAGGACGCCCCGCAATAATTTTCATAGCCAGCAGGTAGTCTAACGATGGAAGATAGACCTCCAATCCAGGATAACTCTTCCATAAGAAGACCGGGGGAATTGAATAGAGAAAGCCTTTAGCACCATCATTGAGCCAATCAGGAGGAAGTTCTTCCTGCCGGGCAATATGTAAGACAGCTTCACGAATAGCAGCTGCTTCATTCTCAAAAGAGGCATCGATATCGCGGGTAGATACCCGGTTCCCAACAATCAGAACCATTACTGCACCGCCTACCAGGAGAATCTTGCCCGTCCGTTGTTCAGTAGCAAGCTCTTGCCCCAACATTTTGAGATACTTTTCAATCTCACGTTTATCCATAAATCAATTCTCGCCCTCTTTAACGTCAGCTACTTTAGATTAACAAATCTATCCAGATTATGCAAGAAAAAATGGGGCGAGGGAGCCGCCGCCCTGCTGCCACGCGGCGAGCTTGCCGTCATCAAAGGCAGCATTCACGCCACCAACTACGACTCGCCTGCCGCTCTGGCTCAGATCATTCGCTCATTCCTCGCCAGGGTCTGCTTGCCTGTCACCGCTGATGCTACCCCGTAAATCCCACCACGTCCGTGCCGCCGGGCGAGACATTGTGGTAGTCGAAGTACATGGGACGCTCGGCCACGATGGTGCCGCTCAGGGCCTGCACGGACATGGAAACTTCGTAGCCCGCGATGGCATTGCCCTGGGCAACAGGTGTGACGAGGCTGTTGATGCTAACAGTGACGCGGCTCTGCGCGCCGACGGTCACGATCTTTTGCGTGGTGACGCCGTGCGCAAGGTAGAGCGTGACGGCCACCTGCTCGCTCGCCGTGTTGGGGTTCTGCAAGGTCAGGAACTCGTCGAAGCTGTTAGTGGTGTAGCCTTCGGCGAAGCTGTAGGTTGTCTTTGCCGGGCCGGGCTGGCCCATCACATCCGTACCGCCGGGAATCGGAGTTGCCACCCCTGCTGTGTTGACGCCGTTAAAGCGGAAATACTCCTGCCGCTGCACCACGATGGGCGCGCTGGCCGTCACCTCAGCCGAGACCTCTGGCGTCCCCTGCCCGAAGATGGTCGAGGCCATGTTCACATCGAAAAGGAACTGCGACAATGCCGGCACAGGCACCATTCTGGTATCGACGTTCCCGTTGCCATATTCCAGCTTGACCGTCGCAGTGGTCGGCGTCGCAGTAAAGTTTGCCAGCACCAGGTATTCATGAAAGTTTGGGCCGGTATAGCCCTCGGCAAAGAGCCAGTCGGTCTCTGGAGCCTGCGCTCCCACCAGCGTGGTCGCGCCCGTCACCGGGCCGTTGATATTTGAACGCGAGGTGCTGAAGTACATGGGCCGCTCGACCACTACCGGCTGATCAGAATGCACATGCACGGCGCAGTTGACCGTCAGGTGCAGGGCCAGCGGCGTCGTGGTGCCGCGCTGTCCGGCTGGCACGGCCAGGGTCGAGCTTCCCACCTGCCGCCCGCCCGCGTAGTACGAGACCGTCACGTTGGCCGTCTGCCCGCCCGGCGGGTTGAGGATGGTAATGTAGCTGGTATAGTTGCGCGCAGACTCCACGTCGGCAAAGTAGAAATCCTGCCCCGGTTTCGTCGCGCCGAGAGCGTCGGTGCCGCTATTGATGCCGTGCCAGGAGAAGTACATAGGCCGCTCGGCTACAATGCCCACGCCGTTGGTCGAGGTGACCAGCATCGAGAGCGACTGCCCCTTGCCCGTGTAAGGAATGTGCAAATCGCCGTTGACGCTGACGGTCAGGCGGCTCTGCGCCGGAACGGTATGCATGATGGCCGGGCCGCTACTGCTACCTTCCAGCAGGTACTGCACGCGCACCTGCGCATCCTGCACGTTCGGATTTTCCAGCGTCAGGTATTCCGCGAATTCCGCGCCGACGCGGCCCTCGGCAAAGTACCACGTCGTGCTGGTCGGCGTCGTCTGGATAACCGCCGATTTCCCCAGCGTAATCAAATTCTGCGCCAGATTGTACGCATCGAACGAACCCAGGCCTGTCGCCAGATCGTACATGCTGGCGGCGGGATAAGTATTGCCACTATCGACATAATCGTTGTTGTTCACGCCGCCTGTCACTGGCACTACATCATGGAAGGCGCTGCTATACGAAGTGCCTGCAGCCCCATAGTTGATATCATACAGGCTCGGATTGAGGAAGCCCAGCATGAAACTGCTGGCCTTGACGGCGGCCTCGTTCGCCAGCGTGACCATCGCCGCCCAGACCGGCGCGGCTGCCGAGGTGCCGCCCATCACCATCCAGCCCCCGCTGAAGGCGCAGTTGCCCACGCTGCAATACACATCATAGCCCGTCTGCGGGTCGGCATTGACGGCGACATCCGGCACCTCGCGGAATCCTGTAGTATAGGCATTCGCCACGCCTGGCCCCTGCTGCCACGCTGGCATGTGCCATATCTGGCTCAGGCCACCGCCGCTCGCCCCGTTCTGGATGGCGCGATCATTCCACACCTGCTCCGATTGATAGCTATTGTCGGCATTGATGCGCAGCGTCGTGCCGCCCACGCCCGTCACGTAGGGCTGCGAGGCCGGATCATCGACGGCGGGGAAGGTATTGGTCTTTGTACGCGGATCGTAGCAGCCGGTCGCGCCCAGATCGCCGCTGGCCGCGAGGATGGTCTGGCCCTGCGCGGCTGCCGCCTGGAAGAAGACGCTCTCCTGCTTTACCTCGCTCGTCATGCCCGGCCCCTCTTCGCAGAAAACCCAGCTTGTACTCACCACCGGCACATCATCGGCCACGATACGCGCCCAGGCATCGTTATAGGCTGCGAGCGTGTTGGCCGCTTCATAGACGCGCAGCGAGGCCAGACGCGGCGCCAGCCCCAGCACCATCTCCATATCCAGCTCGACCTCAGCCGCGTTTGGCCCCGGCGTCCCGCTAAAACCATCAATCGGAATCGTCTGAACCTTCGTATATTTTCCCCCGAAGCAGGCGGTATAGGTTGCGATATCATTGGGAGAGAAACCATCCAGTTCCAGCAAGCCAACCGTCTGCCCCTCACCCAGGATGCCCTGATTGTAGAGCGCATTAAAATCGTAAGCAGTGGCGATCTGCTGCGGCGTGTAGGAAGTCGGCACGGTTGGCGCGCCCGGCTGCGGACAGGCTATTCCCGCCTGATTCGTCCCCATCTTCAGCGCCGCCGAACCGGGGGTAGTAGGCACGCGCCCGTACTGCACAATGTTATCCAGCCCGGAGACTGAGGCCACGAACGGAGCCATACTCGCAGGCACAGAAGGGTCGGTGTCATTGGCAAAGAAACGCCGCCCGTTGCTCGCCTGATAGTTATCGATCTGCACCTGGAAGGTCTGCTCCGCCTGCGCCACCGTCCCCACCGCGTCGATCAGCAGGTGGTTGGCATATGTGCGCGTGATTTTGAAGCCCTGCGCCCGCAGGAAGCTGCTCACGGCTGCCTCTTCAGCAGGAGAAGGCCCGTAGAGCGCGGCGAATGTCTGCGGGTTCAAATAGTGGTGGAAGAGCGGTGAACCCGGCGTCGAGACCTGTTGCAGGAAGGCATCCAGCCCCGCCTGGTTGCGTAAGCTCAGCCCGATGGAAAGCTCTACCGGCTGATCAGCCGCTGCGCGCATAATCATCCTGCTCTTCTTCGTGAAGCCCCCCACCCCGCTCGGCAGTTTCACACGCCCTGCAGCGGTCGCAGCCTGCGTAAAGGGGAACGGCACCCGCGCCACCAGCAGCGTCGCCACCAGCACAACACACAACAGTGGAACCAGCACTACCGGATAAACACTACGAAACTTCATCGCAATAACCTTTTCTCGCCAGCTTACAATCAGAAAACACAGCCGATTCGTTCTCAATTTGTCTGAACGCAACCTGACGCATTTTCCGTGTATTTCGCCAGTTTGTTACATAAAAATCCGTCGTGGTTAGTACCTCTGGCCTATTGAGCATGGCATCACTGTGATATACTCTTATAGAACATATGGTGAGACAGGAGGAATGATCTATGGTAGATGAGCTACGTCATGCCTTTGAACTGGCACAACAGCAACCCGAAGCAGTACAGCGATATATTGCAGAACTCGTAACCCAGGAACTTTCCAGCGAGGAAATAGAGGTTACCCGCGAACTGGCTGCTGAACTGGAAGCGGCGCGGGCAGAGATCGCCGCTGGAGAGGTGCGTGATTATGAAACCTATCGTAGAGAACGCCAGCAGCGTGAGCAACACTAATGCCTTACCGTATTCTGATAACCAGGCAGGCGGAAAAACAGCTCGACGCGATGCCGCAGCAGTTAGCAAATCGTGTTGACCAACATATTGAGGCTCTACGCGAAGATCCACGTCCCTCTGGGGTCAAGAAGTTGCGTGGCTATACGGATACGTACCGTGTGCGCGTGGGCAATCGTCGGATCATCTATACTATCGACGATCGTGCCCAGATCATAACTCTCTTAACAATTGATGATCGGAAAGATGTGTACCGCTAAAACCTGTTTGTGATAATCAAAGCAGTTGAATCTTCACATGCTAGCTTAATGCCCCGACCAGCTACTTAACGGCTTGTATTGCAAAGTACAGCAAAGACAAAAATCATCTCTATGACTGGAGAAGTACAGTACAGGGAAGGAAAAACTATGTCAGCCACCGGCTCACCTCTCGCTGATGCCATCATTGAAGGATGGCGCGACTATCAGAAACAACTCGTGGTTATCATGCAACCGCTCATCGCCGAACAGCTTGCTCTTCGCGTCGCGCCCGGCCTCTGTTCGGCAGGAGAAATTCTGGCCCATATTATCTCGGGACGCGCGTTCTGGCTCCATCAGGTGCTTCACGAGGGGGATGACGGGATTGCTCCACTTATGCAGTGGGATGATGAGGGGCAACCGGTGCGTACAGGAGCCGAACTGGCTTCCGGGCTTGAAGCAACCTGGAACCTGATATCGCACGCGCTTACCCGCTGGACGAACGAGGAACTGGCCGAGCAAATTGTGCTACCCTGGATCGGGCCGGAATATCCGATTACGCGCCCGTTCGTGATCTGGCATGTCCTTGAGCATGATCTGCATCATGGAGGCGAGGTCACGCACTCACCGGGCATGGGAGGGATGGAGGTCAAGCTGCCGCCCCCACCGCCGGAAAGGTAGAAGCAGTCCTGCCTTGCTCCAATGCCATGATACGTTCGCATCGCTTCTCAACGATACAGACGAAAGGATAATACTATGCCGGAACCCGAAGCTAGCTCAACACGCGGATCTGTCTCTACTCATGGGAAGGAGGATATCTATGATGTGCTGGTGGTAGGGGCGAGTTTCGCGGGGCTGAGCTTCGCGGGAGTGGCGGCGGCGCTGGGGATGCGTGTACTGGTGGTGGAACGGGACGCGGTGGTAGGCGGCGTGGTACGCACAACAGGCGTCCTGTTCAGCGATGTGCTGGATATTCTGGATGTGCCGCCGCAGTATTTGATGAACGCGGTGCGGCGCGTGGTGATCTCCCCGCCTACGGGAACGCCGCTTGAGATCAGCAGCCGCGCCTACCGTTTTTACATGGCCGATGTGCCGGGCATGCTACGCTGGATGGCGGAAGTGGCCGAGAAACGCGGCGTCACGCTACTGCCCGGCACGATGTTTCTGGACACGACGGCAGAAGGCGACGGCACCATGCGCATCCGGCTGGGAACCGGCAGCGGCGGCGGAGACGGTGATGGCGATGAGGCAGCAACGGATGAAGGCGAAACGGACGACGCGCAAGAACGGCGCAAACAGCCGGAGCAGCGGACGCGGCGAGAGAAGACGGTGCGGGCGCGCTTTTTGATCGGAGCCGATGGCGCGCGCTCGCGCGTTGCGCAGAGCATGGGACTGGAACAGAATACGCGCTTCCTGGCAGGCGCGGAATGGCTGGTAGAAGGCGTGACGCTGGATAGAACGACCTTCTACCTGGTTATGAACCACGACGCTGCGCCGGGCTACTGCGTCTGGCTGGCCCCACACCACGAGATAGCAGCCCTCGGCGTGGCCGGTCACGCGCGCGCATTCAACCCCACGAAATCCCTGCGTATGGCGCAAACGCTTTTTCAAGACATGGCCGACCTGAGCGCCATGCGCATCATCCAGCAGAAGGGCGGCGTGATTCCCGTTGGCGGGCGACTGCGCCGGGTCTACCGCGATGATGCGCAGGGGCGCGCACTGCTACTCGGCGACGCGGCTGGCCTGTGCGGCGCGGCCACAGGAGGCGGCATCTATCCCGCGCTGATCAGCGGGCGGCTGGCGGCTCACGCCGTTGCCGCCGAAGTACTCAACGGCGAGCGCGGAGCCATCAAAGCCTACCAGCGCAACCTGACGCAGGCCGGACGGCTGGGTCATTACCTCAAAATCGAAGACTGGCTGCGCCGGGCGCTGGACCGTATGGGTTCCAATGCGGATGTCGATGCTCTCTACGGCCTGTTCCGTTCCCCCGGCGGCCACCAGATGCTGCAACGCGCCCTGCTCGAAATCCCCATCATCGGCATGGACAGCAATTTCTTCTCCCTGCTGCGCACCCTGCTCAGCAAACACCCCGGCCTCTACAGTTCCGCGCTGCAGGCAATGTGGAAACGAGTAACGGGTTGATCTCTCGCAAACCCGTTACCGACTCTGTCTGTCAATGTTGATGCCTGCTCCCCTACGCTTGTTCCCACAGCGATTCCTGGCTTGCTTCTGATTCGGATTCCCGTTCGGGTTCGCGCCAGGCGTTGTCTTTGGAGAGTTTGTCGGCCAGGCGCGTGGGTTCGGGCAGGCGGTAGCCCCGACCGCAGGCCAGGACGTAATGGATGCTGGTTTCCAGGGTGATGCCGTAGCCCAGAGAAATGAACATCGGGTTGACGCGCGCTTTTGTGCGCAGGGCCGCACCCAGCACCTCGTTATGATGGCTTTTGTCGATCAGGGGTACCCGGTCGCCCACCTGGTCGCCGAGGGCGGCTCTATCGTAGGTGCCGCGCAGGATCGATTTGGCGCAGCCGATGGTGGGCAATTGCAGCCAGAGGCCCAGATGGGAGGCGATGCCCAGACGGCGCGGGTGTGCGATACCCTGCCCATCGACCATCACAAGGTCAGGGCTTTCTTTCAACAGGGCGAACGCGCCCAGGATGGCGGGAAGCTCGCGAAACGAGAGCAAGCCGGGGATATAGGGCATGCGCACCGGCTCTTCGTAGATGTGCTGCTCAAGCAGTTCCAGGCCGGGGAAGGAGAGCAGCACCACCGCCGCGCGGGCCATGCCGTTCTCCTCGTTGATTGCCATATCCACGCCCGCCACGCGCTCTACCTTGCCCACGCGATCTTCGCGCACCACGCGCTGCGCCAGTTCGCGCTGCAGGGCCTTTGCCTCGTCCGGGGCCAGATTCCATTCGTGCAGGGCGGTAACCGGGATGTTTGCCATAGCTTTGTGTTCTGTTTCTAGCTCCTGCAAGGAAAAGTGTCAGCGCGCTTCGGCGATAAAGATCATGCGCGGGCTTTCCAGCGTGAACGGCCCCATACTGTAATCGCCGAAGACCTCTTTTACGCTAAAGCCTGCCTCTTCCAGCAAGAGTTCCATTTCTCCACGTTCAAAAAGATAGAGATAGGTTGTAACAATAGTACGTTGCAGCGAGCCGCCCTGGCGATGCTCATCGTAGAAATGCGTTAATTCCAGCAGATGGCGACCGCTAGAGGAGGCAGGGCTGACAAAGTGGGTGAGCAGAGAGCCATTCTCGCGCTTCCACGTCCCCTGATGCAAGACCTGCCCGCTCAGCCGCTCCATATAGCGCGCATCCTCGTTGCTGATGTCCAGAATGAAGGTGCCGCGTGGGGCCAGGTGCATCCGCACGGAGGCCAGCGCCTCTCGCTGCGCCTTGCGCGTTGTCAGATGAGCAAACGAGCCAAGCGCGCAGAAGGCAAGATGGAATCGCTGCGACAGGCGCAGCGCACGTATATCCTGCTGCGCCAGCGTAATCTGCTGCTCCACACCCGCCGCCTGCGCGTTCTGCCGCGCCAGGGCGAGCATGGCGGCTGAGCTATCCACGCCGACCAGCGCATAGCCCTCGGCAGCAAGCGGCACCAGCAGGCGGCCGCTGCCACAGGCCAGTTCCAGCAACGGGCTGCCGGGGCCGCACAATTCGGCGTAGTTCTGGTACAGGTCCAGATCCTCGTCGAATTGCGCGTGTTCTATATCATAAAATGGCGCGATCACATCGTAATCGTCGTAACCATCGGCGCGTTTCGCGTCGTTTGTGCTGCTCATATCTGTCAGATCATATTCCAGTAGCTTTGACAATTTTCCAGTTGCCATTCACCTGCTGGAATTGAAGCTGGACATCGTAGCTTGTACTGCCACGTGTCACTGTCACCGCCACCAGGGAAGGATCGTTCGAGTCTGGCACTGCGCTGAAGCTGGTGATAGAGCCTTTCGTTGTATCAACAGCCTGCGCCAGAGCCGCGAAGGTCTGTTCTTTCACTCGCTGGCCCTGAACAGAGGTAACGCTACTGGTATCCCAGTAGGAGTAAGCTTTCGTGTAATCCTGATTTTTGAGCGCGGTGTAGTATTCGTCGGCGACCACCGTTGGCCCGATCGTTCTGGCGAAGAAGCCAACTCCCAGGGCAGCAGTGATGGCACAACCAACGCAGCCCAGCACAACAATGCCGCCGATGATGCCCAGAGTGATCCAGAGCCAGCGCAGCGATTTCTTCTGCGGTTGCTGGGGCGGTGGCCCATAGCCGCCCGGCCCGGCGTACTGCGTAGGCGGATATTGCGGCTGCCCGTAAGGCGGCTGCGCCTGTCCATATGGTTGATTCGGGTCGTAACTCATAATACAAACCTCCAGTATCTCTTCGGTTTTGTGCGCTTCCGTCATTCATTGTCTACTATGCTGGCGCGTGATAACTATAACAGTGACAGGGATGAATAGCAAGAGAACCAGATCACATTTCCGTCGCGTTTTCCGTCCCTGCTGCCTTCCGCGCCGCCGTTTCACCGGAACTGGAATGCTGGCGAATCCAGGCGAGAATATCAGCATCCATCTGCGAGCGGTCGGCCTCAAATTCGCTGTCGTGGCAGTAGTTGGGATAGCTTTTCCAGGTCTTGTCCTGGCTTGCCAGCGTCGCATAAAACTTCTGATTGGCCCTGATCTTGATAGCTGTATCGGCCTCCGCCTGCAAGAACAGCGTGGGCAGCGTAATCGCTTTTGCCAGCGAGGGCATGGCCAGGCGCATGCGCGTTGTCTGGAAAAGCAGGGACGAGGTCACCTGTTTGTGCCAGTAGATGTCGGCATTCAGCATCTGCAAAGCTGGCGGGTTGGTAGTCATGGTGGCTGTATTGCCGGTCGTCCAGTAGTGTTTCGATTTGAAAAGGCCGCCGAGAAAAATGGCGATAATATCGAACAGGCGCAGCTTGCTCGTATCCTCTATCCAGGGGTTGAGCAGGATCAGGCCATTGAACATATCTGCGTGCGCGGCGGCGAAGTGGGCCGCGAAGAGGCCACCCATGCTGTGGCCGAGCAGGTAGATGTTCCCTTCCGGGTGGCGGCTGCGAATCTCGGCCAGCACAAACTGAATATCGTCCAGAAACGTCTGGTAATCGTCGATGTGGCCGGGAAAACCGCCCGAACGACCAAAGCCGCGATGATCCATTGCATAGACGCTCAGCCCCTGCGCGGCCAGCGCGTTGCCCATATCGATATACCAGCCGCTATGACCGCCCAGCCCGTGCATGATAAGCAGGGCATCGGCGCTGCCTGTATGCCAGCTACGCAAAAAATGTGGGCAGCTATCGACTGTCAGCAACTCCTCTTTCGCCAGCGTAATGCCCGCGCTCTCCTCCATGCTACCCCAGTCGCCCGGTGCCGCCGGTTGATAACTCATATGCGCCTCCTGTCTGATCTCAAATAAAGACGAATAGATGATGAGACCAGACGAGTATATCACGGGCCACTTCCGGGTACAATGGCCGGGCAGGCATAGTGCGCTGAGAAAGAGATTTTTCCTCGCCTGCCGGTGAACATATGGTCAGACGATAGCCGCTATGATATGATAATCGTGGCTGCTCTACGGACGATGGCGCACTGTTATAGAAACTGTGCAGGTGGGAGCAGTCAAATCCTGAAATGGATGAGCAATTCCTCTGGAACGAGGGAGAGTGGCAGCATGATGGTGGAGAGGCAGAAGCAAATACAGGAGAATCTTAAGCAATTGCTACGATTTTTACGAAACCTGCGCAGGCCGCATATCTCCCTGCGGCGTTTATTACTGGAAGCGACAGGGATTACGCTGGCATTGCAGGCCGCTGTCGTGCTGACGTTGCAGGCGGTCTCGATTCTGCGCAGGCAGAAGCAAAAGGGCGGCTTTCCCCACCCGCGCTTCGGCCCGGTGGTTGTCGGGGAAAACGCCCTGAGCGATGTTGGCAAGAACTGCTTGCAGCTCTATGATTATGGCCGCGACCTCTATGACGCCATGCTTAAGGCGATTGACGCGGCGCGGGAGACCATCTACCTGGAAACCTATATCTGGAAAGACGATCTGGTTGGCCGACGTTTCAAAGAACACCTGGTGCGCAAGGCCAACGAGGGCGTGGAAGTGTATGTCATCTTCGATAGCTTCGGCAACGGCGTTGTGCCGCGAGCGTTCAAGCAGTTCCCGCCAAATGTTCATGCATTGAAATATCAGCCCATTAAATGGCCCTGGCAACTGTTCGACCTGCGACGCTACGCACTGGACCATCGCAAACTGCTGGTAGTCGATGGCAAGATTGGCTTTATCGGCGGTTTTAACATCGGCAGCCTGTACGCGATGGCCTGGCGCGATACCCATTTGCGCATCGAAGGGCCTGCTGCCGCCGATCTGGCCCAGTCCTTCGTCGATTTCTGGAACCGGCAACAGCCCGCGCGTCGGCGCATCACCCGCCACTACCCGCGCCGCTTCGATCCGCTGATCAACCTGCGCGGCACCAACGCCATGCGTCTCACCTTCCCCATCCGCGACATGTACATCGACGCGATTGACCGCGCCGAACACACCATCCGGCTGACCAACGCCTACTTTGTCCCCGACCGCTCGCTGCTTGACTCGCTCAAAGCGGCGGCGCAGCGTGGCGTTGATGTGCAGGTGCTGGTCCCCTGGATCTCCAACCATGTCGTAGTAGACTGGCTCACGCGGGGCTACTTCACCGAATGCCTGAAGGCAGGCATCCGCATCTGGGGCTACCGCAACATGCTGCACGCCAAAACCTGTACCATCGATGGCCAGTGGTCAACCGTCGGCACGGCCAATCTCGACCGGCTCAGCTCCGTCGGCAACTACGAAATCAATGTCGAGGTCTACGACCGCGATCTGGCGCAGCAGATGGAAGAACTTTTCCAGTCCGACACGCAAAACGCTTTTGAATTGAAACTTGACGAGTGGAACCGCCGCCCCTGGTACAACCGCCTGGGCGAATTCATCCTCTCTCCCCTGCGCGTGCTGCTGTAAATCCTGATGGCATGCCGTAAAAAAGGCCCCCTCCCCTGTCATGCTGAGCGCAGCGAAGCATCCGAAGCGACCCCTTACTAGCTCACGCGGATGCTTCGCTGCGCTCAGCATGACAGGGGAGGGGACATTTTTTTGTTATGGCCAGGAGAATGGCTTCTGCAATGGCCTGCAAGGGGCCTGACGGCACAAAGGGTAAAGTTTCCAACTACACATTAGCATGGCACCTCCTGAGACACAAATAGAACTTTGCCAGAACTTCGCCAGAATAAAAACAGAACTGTTCGTGCTACATTTCTTCCAGGCAAGCAAGACGAGGTAGGTGCGGGTCGGTGTGGTGAGGTGAAATGGGGAAACGAGTGGAAACACGGCCAGCCTTCCACGGCGAGGCGTTTTTTCCGCTTCGTCATTTTATGCTGACAGAGGCACAATGGCTAAAAATATGTTTTCCATCGTCCTGAAGTGCTGGCGCGACCGGCAAGCGGGAACGACTCACCTGCAGGTGGTGCGCACCGACACGGCTGAAGAGGTGCTGCTGGATGCCGGCAGCTTCCTGATCCGTGTTTCCATCGATGAGGCCGAGCAGATAGAACGCTGCCTGATTCGCCACATCAGCAGCGGGCGCGAAGTCTACATCCAGAGCGGATCCGGCCTGCGCGCCTTTATCGATGCCTGTCTGCTGAGCGGCTCCGGCAAGCCGGATATGAAGTGACGCGCTGAAAGACAGGTAGTGCGCCAGAACCAGAAATGGCTGAGCAAGCAAACCGGTCTGGCGGCAGAAATGAAGACAGAAGAGAAGGGAGAGAGCATGAGCAGTGCGCTGGCGATTGCATCAGTCACAGCGGTCTTGAAACACCTGCTGGGCAATGTGCTGGTTCAGCAGCCAGCCCTCACCGGCATGGGCGACGTAGCGGTTTCCGCCCTGCCGCCCGACCGCGTGCTTGCTGGCGGGACGGAGGAGCGCAACCAGCTCAATCTCTACCTCTATCGCCTGACTCCCAACTCTGGCTGGCGGCAGAGCGGCACGCTTTCCCCTTCGGCAGAGCAGCAGGAGAACCTGCCCCTGGCGCTTGATCTGCACTATCTCCTGACGGCCTATGGCGAGCGCGATTTGCAGGCCGAGATTTTGCTTGGCTACGCCATACAGTTTTTCTATGAAACGCCGCTGCTGTCGCGCGAGACGATTCGCGCCGCACTGGCCTCGCTGGGGACGGGTAACGGCAGCAACGCGGGCGTGACGGCGCTGGCAGCTTCTACGCTGAGCGAGCAGGTAGAGCAGATCAGCATTCGCCCGGAATTTCTCAACACAGAAGAGATGTCGCGGCTCTGGTCGGGCTTCCAGACGCGCGCCCGCCTCTCCGCGACCTACGAAGTCTCAGTTATACTGATCGAAGGCCGCCGCTTTATTGAGTCGACGGCCAGGGAAATACCGCAGGTGGTCATCTCGTGAGCAACATGACAGGCAACAACTGGAGCGAACAGAACCGGCGCTACCTCGCGGCGGCGCTGGCACAGGTGCGGCTGGCGCTGGAACAATATGCAGCGCGCAGGCGAGGCGAAACGGTGCAAGCGCAGGCGGAGGAGACGCAGCCAGAGTACGATGACTCACTGCCCGCTCCGGCCTTGCTGCGACTCTGCGCCGCCTTTGGTCTCACGCCCTTTGAACGCGACATACTGCTCCTGTGCGCCGGTATGGATTTAGATGCCGCCTTTCCCGCACTGTGCGCCCCCGCTCCCACCTTCAGCCTCGCGCTCGCCGCTCTGCCAGAAGCGCACTGGGACGCCCTCGCGCCAGCCTCGCCATTGCGTCGCTGGCGGCTCATCAGCATGGGAAGCAGCAATTCGCTCACGCAGAGTCCCTTACGCATTGACGAGCGTATCCTTCACTATTTGCCGGGCATCTCCCAGCCCGATGAGCGATTGGCCGCATCTGTCATGTCGCTGCCCGCGCCCACCCTTGAGCCGCTGCCCTCGCAGCAGGCGTTGATACAGCGTCTCGTGGCTGCGTGGTTGCCCGCGCTGGCGGAGATAGAGCCTCTATCGCTGCCGGAGCGGGAAACGGTGCCGCCCGTCCCGGTGCTTCAACTCTATGGCGAGGACACTGCTGGCAAGCGTGAGATCGCTGCCGCCGCGTGTGCAATGCTTAATCTGAACCTGAGCATACTCCCTGCCGCCGCCGTGCCGCTGGCGCCGGGCGAAATCGAAAGTTTCTGCCGCCTCTGGGAACGCGAGGCAATACTGGCAGGGCGCGTATTGCTGCTGGACTGCGATGAACTGGACAGCACGGACGCGGCGCGCCTGACGGCGCTCAACCGGCTGGTGCAGCAACTCAACGCGCCCCTACTCGTGATGAGCGGCGAGCGCGGCCAGTTTGCCCGCCAGCTCTCGCGCCCCGTGCTGACCTTCGACGCGCGCAAACCAACGACTGCCGAGCAGCGCCAGCTCTGGCAGAGCGCGCTGGGCAAACTCTCCACGCGCCTGAACGGGCATATTGAGACGCTGGTCGCGCAGTTCAATTTGAGCGCCTCGGCCATTCGCGCCGCCAGCACGCAAATCCTGCAAACAGCCCTTGAGGAGAGAGAGCAGGCAGGACACGACGATCTCGGCAAATTATTATGGGATACCTGTCGCGTGCAGGCCAGGCCCGCGCTGGAAGACCTGGCACAGCGTATCGAGCCGATGGCCGACTGGTATGACCTGGTATTGCCAGAGCCGCAACTGCAATTACTGCATGAGATTGCTGCCCACGTGCGCCAGCGCAGCACCGTCTACGAGATGTGGGGGTTCAGCGCGGGCAGCACACGTGGGCTGGGCATCAGCGCGCTCTTCGCCGGAGCCAGCGGCACGGGTAAGACGCTGGCGGCGGAGGTGCTGGCGCACGAACTGCGCCTCGATCTCTACCGCATCGACCTTTCATCGGTCGTCAGCAAATACATTGGCGAGACGGAGAAAAATCTGCGCCGCGTCTTCGATGCCGCCGAGGAGGGCGGGGCCATCCTGCTCTTCGACGAAGCCGACGCGCTCTTCGGCAAGCGCAGCGAGGTCAAGGATAGCCATGATCGCTATGCCAACATCGAGGTCAGCTATCTCTTGCAGCGCATGGAAGCCTATCGCGGGCTGGCGATCCTGACGACGAACCTGAAAAGCGCGCTGGACACCGCCTTCCTGCGCCGCATTCGTTTCATCGTCCACTTCCCGTTTCCAGATGCGGATCAGCGCGCCGAAATCTGGCGGCGCATCCTGCCGCCGCGCATGCCGGTCGCAGGGCTGGATGTACAGAAACTGGCCCGGCTGAACGTGGCCGGAGGCAATATTCGCAACATCGCGCTCAACGCCGCTTTTCTCGCTGCCGACGCGCGCGAGCCGGTGCGTATGACGCACATGCTACGCGCCGCCAGCGCCGAATACGCCAAGCTGGAAAAGCATCTGAGCGAGGTAGAGATCGGAGGCTGGCTATGAAACAGGAGAACAAGCGCGGGGTCGGCCACAGCGGCAAAGAGGTGGGGTAGCCATGTTACTGGAACTGCACAGATCGCTACAAAACCTGCTGTACGTGCGCGGCCAGATCAGCCCGCGCGAGGTGGATATCCGCTTTGAGGCGCCCACCCGCGAGCGCGTCGAGAAGTTGATCAGGCCAACCATCAACCTGTTTCTCTTTGATGTGCAGGAGAACAAAGAATTGCGGCGCAGCGATTTTGAGACGACAAAGCAGAACGGGCGGGCCGAACGCCGCGCCCTGCCGCGCCGCTTCGACCTGCGCTACATGGTCAGCGCGCTGACCACCAGCAGCGAGGACGAATATCTCTTGCTCTGGCGCGTGCTGACCACCCTGCTGCACCACCCGCAGTTGCCAGCGGAGATCCTTTCTGAGGAACTGCGCCAGCTTGAGCCGCCGCCGGTGACGCAGGTGAGCCAGGACGACGAGGGGAAGCGCATGTCCGATCTCTGGTCGGCCCTCGGCGGCCCGCCGCATCCCGCGCTCTACTACGTCGTTACCGTGCCGGTCGACATGAACCTGAGCATCGAGACGCCGCTCGTGCTGACGCGCACCACGCGCTACAGCCGCGCGGACAACGAAAAGGTTGCCCCGGAAGTCGGCGTGCAGATCGGCGGCGTGGTGCGCACAGGAACGGGCGAGCCGCTCGCCAATGTCAAAGTCGCCCTTGAGGGCAGCGCCGCCCTCGAGAGCCTCACCAACACGGAGGGCCGTTTCACCCTGCGCGATGTGCGCCCCGGTACCCTGCGCCTGCGCGTCACTCAGGCCGATGGCTCGCAGAAAATCATTACCGTCGAGGTGCCGGACGCTCGTTCCGCTTCCGGCAGCGGCGGCTTATCCGATAATGAGCATCCCTATGATATCGTCTGGGATGCCCCGACATCGTAGTGTGCAGAAGTTTTGTATCACACTGTCTTGAATCACATCAAAACGTTATGAAGGAGGATTACCTGTATGCCTGAGTATCTCTCACCAGGTGTCTACATCCAGGAGGTCGATAGCGGACCTCGCCCGATTGAGGGAGTGGGAACGGCCTGCGCGGCCTTCGTCGGCTTCGCGGCGGCTGGTCCGGCCAACCGCCCGGTGCTGATTACCAACTGGTCGCAGTATGTCAACACCTTTGGCAGCACAGAAGACGGCGGCGCGCGCAACCCGCACGTGACGGGGGCCTACCTCTCCCACGCCGTCTATGGCTACTTCCTCAACGGCGGCGGTCGCTGCTACGTCACCCGCGTCGTTGGCAACGCGCCGCAGGCGAAGGCGACCCCGCTGCAGTTGCCCAGCCGCTCCTCAAAGGCCGTGCCATCCCTTATCATCCATCCAAAAAACGCGACGACGCAGGATATTGAAATCGATATCCTGCCGCCAACGAAAAGTATCGCCCCTCCGGCCACTTCCCCGGCTGACGGGCAGAGTCAGGAGGGCGGCGCGAGTCAGGGTGGCAGCGAACCATCCGTGCAGGAAATGTTCACGCTGCGGGCGCGCATGGGCGACATCGAAGAGGTCTATGAAAATCTGAGTCTGGGTAAGACGACCACAAAGACGGCGGTGGATACCGTCAATGCTGTGAGTCAGCTGATTCGCCTGGTTGAAACAAAATCGACCGGCTCGGCCATCGACCGCGCGCCGGAGACGGGCAGTTACGTGCTGAAGGCCCCGCCCATGACCACACTGCCGCAGGTGCAGTCCAACCACTTCTCCGGCGATGTGACCGAGCGCAGCGGCCTGGAGGGGCTGGAAGTCGCCGAAGACGTAACGATGGTCTGCTGCCCCGACCTCATGTCGGCCTACCAGGCGGGCGCCATCGACCGCGACGGCGTCAAGGCCGTGCAACTGGCGATGATCGCCCACTGCGAGCGCATGGGTGATCGCGTTGCCATCCTCGACCCGCTGCCTGATCTGTCGCCGCAGGAGGTGGCACGCTGGCTGCAAAAGGAGGCCAACTACGACTCCAGATATGCCGCGCTCTACTATCCCTGGATCAAGATTGCCGGCCCCACCGGTCGCCCGCTGGCCGTGCCGCCTTCCGGCTTCATGGCCGGCATCTACGCCCGCAACGACAGCCAGCGCGGCGTGCATAAAGCGCCCGCCAACGAGGTGGTTCTCGGCGCGCTGGAAGCCGTCACGCAGGTAACAAAAGGCGAGCAGGACACGCTCAATCCGAAGGGCATCAACTGCATTCGCTCGTTCACCGGGCGCGGCCTGCGCGTCTGGGGCGCGCGCACGCTGAGCAGCGACCCGGCCTGGCGTTACATCAATGTGCGCCGCCTCTTCAACTACGTCGAGAAGTCGCTGGAACAGGGTCTGCAATGGGTAGTCTTCGAGCCGAACGACCCCGACCTGTGGGCGCGGGTCAAGCGCGACGTGACGGCCTTCCTCACGGGCGCGTGGCGCGATGGCATGCTCTTCGGTCGCTCGCCGGAAGAAGCCTTCTTCGTCAAGTGCGATGAGGAACTGAACCCGCCCGACGTGCGCGATCGCGGCCAGCTCTTCATCGACATCGGCCTTGCCCCCGTCAAACCGGCAGAATTCGTCGTCTTTCGCCTGAGCCAGTGGGCTGGTGGCGGCGCATAGCAGCGGGCATGTCATCCTGAGCGCAGCGAAGGATCTCTGCCGGGCCTGAGAGACTAGCGAGGGGCTTCAGATCCTTCGCTGCGCTCAGGATGACATATCCGAGGCGGCGCATAGCATAACAAAGTATCGTTCTGGAAAACCTGAGCTTCTGAAAACCTGAAAGAAGGAGTGGCATATGGCAACATCAGACCCATTGGTCTCAGCATGGTTCGGCATTGAGTTCCAGGGGCAGGTCGTCGGCGCGTTCCGCGAATGCAGCGGACTCGGCAGCGAGAACGAGGTGGTCGAGTACAAGGCAAGCGGTGCCAAGGGCGAGTTTGTCATTAAGAAGGTTCCCGGTCGCCTCAAGTGGAACAACATCACCCTCAAGCGCGGCATCACGGACGCCATGGACATGTGGAAGTGGCGCAAGCTGGTGGAGCAGGGCGACATCGACTCGGCGCGCAAAAACGGCTCGATCACCATGTACAACCAGCAGGGAACCGCCATCGCCAGGTGGAACTTCACCAACGCTTGGCCCAGCAAGCTGACCGGGCCAAGCGCGAACGCGGGCAACAACGAAGTAGCCATCGAGGAACTGGAACTGACCCACGAGGGCTACGAGCGAGTGAGCTAACCGCCCGCTCCACACTATTGAGAACTGGCTCTACTGTGTCATGCTGGACGAGTGCGGGCCTGCTCGTCAAGGTTGAGGTGGCCCACACTATTGAGAACTGGCTCTACTGTGTCATGCTGAGCGAGAGCGAAGCATCTGACGCGAGCCATGCTAGAGCGGTTGCCTTAGATGCTTCGCTCTCGCTCAGCATGACACAGTAGAGCATGAGACGGGAGCAGCATCATGTTGCAAACGGAATTTGAATTCACGCTCCCACGCGGCTACGTCGACGCGCGGGGCAACCTGCATCGTCATGGCACGATGCGCCTGGCCACCGCACTTGACGAGATCGAGCCGTTGCAGGATGCGCGGGTGCGCGCCAACGAGGCGTACCTGAGCATCCTGCTGCTCAGCCGGGTCATCACGCGCCTGGGTGATCTGGGGCAAGGGCAGATCAGCCCGGCCTTGCTGGAAGGGCTGTTCGCGGCAGACATGGCCTACCTGCAAGACCTGTATATCCAGGTCAACGATTGCGGCACCAGCCTTGTCGAGACGCAATGCCCGCACTGCGGCACGCGCTTCGCCCTTGACATGGCGGGAGGGTCGAACAATGCCTGAGCAAACACCATCTGGCAACGGCAAACAGCAAGGCGTATCTCAGTCTTCTGCCGGGATCGCGTCATCCATTGATATTCAGGCGCTGGCCGAGAAGGTCTATCGGCTGATGTGCGAGCAGGCGCGGCTGGAACGCGGGCGCGGCGAGCGGCCCGGCCACAGGCGCGTACCGGGGACAGGAAGGTGAGGGAAGCAATGGCCGAAGAAGCTTTTCCCAGTTGTCGCTTTTACGTCATGCTCGACGGCGTTGTGCAGGGCGTCTTCACCGAAGTCGGCGGCCTGCAGGTCGAGATGGACGTGATGGAATATCACGAGGGCGGCAACAACGCTTTTGTTTATCGCCTGCCCGGCTTCACAAAAGTCAGCAACATCACGCTCAAACGCGGCATGACGAAATCCAACGATTTCTTCAAGTGGTGCGCGAACATTGCCAGCGGCAATTTCCGCCGCCGCAACATCTCCATCGTCATGTACGACGTGGCAGGAGAGGAATTGATGCGCTGGAACTTCATCAACGCCTACCCGGTCAAATGGACGGGGCCGCAATTCCAGGCATCAGACGCGACAGCAGCCATTGAAACGCTTGAACTGGCCCATGAGGGCATGTCACTGGGATAAGGATACGACTATGAGACGAGGCACATTGATTTATCGCAACCACCACCGGCTCACCCTGCCGCGCGCCATTCTCGCGCGCCAGCCACTACTTGCTCGTCTCAGCCGCCACCGGCAGTTTTTGCAGGCGCCTGGTCTGCCCAATCTGCCTGCTCTACCAGCCTCTCAGGCCATCCCTGCCTCACCGGTATATACTGATCCCCTGCCCGTTGTCGGCAGAAACTTCCGCACGCCAATCATCCTGGAGACGACTAATACAGGGGATAATGAATATTTACAAAACTATGCAGCCACAGACCCCGCAGAGACGCGACTCATCGTACGCACCGCCGATGGTGTTGAATCCTCGCAAAAGCATGAGATCACCGATCCCGTAGGCGCCGATTTATCGGCCCCGGCGGCCACTGGAGCCACATGGGCTGATAAATCGGCGGCGCGCGCGCTCAATCGGCGCCTACAGGGTAATTTGCCAGCCGACGAAGCGTTAGCCGAAACTGAAATCATACGCGAAATCGAACGGGAAGCCGCGCCGGAAATCATACACGAGCCTGAGCCAGAGTCTCTGGCGGAACGGCAGGAGGATGTGCTGCTACCTATCAGCTCGGATGCAACCGAACAAATCGCGCCTTTGCCTGATAATGCGCATGCAAGCAGGGATGAGACCTCTGCCCCGCTCCCGCAGGATGCTGAGGCAAGACAGCAGGTCGAGGGCAATCCGGCAGGTGAGATTGTCCCACCGGAATCAGTTGCGACCCCCCCGGTTGAGACGGTGAAGCCGCGCCGCCCGCGCAGGCACAGCGAAGAGTTGAGAGTACAGCCACGCTCCCGCCCTGCACCATCGACCCCGCCAACAAAAAGAGAGATATCAGGACCACAGCGCGCTGCTCAGGTCGCACAGGCACGACAACGGCCAGACCCGGAGACGGCTGGCGATGATCCCATACGAGCCGACGAACTCTTCCCGCCCACAACCACCGACCGTTCGCCCCAGGCCTGGCTGGCCCGTCTGATGGGCAAGAGTCTGCCAGCGCAAGAGGACGCATCCGCCAACGCTCACACAGATAGCAAGCCAGAGCGAAAGCCTCTACCAGCCATAGCAGACAGTGAAACGCCGGTTGATAAGGGATTGACAGTCACGCCGCCAGAGCGAAGCGGCCCTGCCGCCGTCGTGCTAAGCGGCAGCGAAGAATCTGAAGCAACGGGCCTGGCTGGCGATGGCGGCAGAGATGCTTCGTTGCCGCTCAGCATAACACATTCCCCGCTCAGCAGGACACGCCCGGAGAACGGTTCGCCTTTCGCTGAGCAAACGCAGGGCCAGTCGCGAATGACAGGGCAACCCACGCAAGAGCAACAAGAGGAAACACACTGGCGAGAGGAACAGAGCCAGCAGCAGGTCGCATCGGCTGGTAATTCACGCGCAGCAATGCCAGAAGTATCAGGAATATCGACCACAGGTATACCGACGGGGCCAGAAATGGCGAAAATTACGCCAACTGTCCAGACGAGACGTGCGGAGCCGCTATCGTCGCGCACAAGACGTTTCTTACGGCCACTGGTGGGCATTGACCCGGCCAGCGTGCAGATACACCGCGACGCGCAGGCCGCGCGACTGGCCGATGCCTACCACGCCGATGCCGTCACGCTGGGCAATGACGTAGAGCTAGCCGCCGAACACACGGCCACGATGGAGACGCCGGAAACGCTGGGGCTGCTGGCCCACGAGTTGACGCACGTAGCGCGCCTGCGCCAACCCGGCTTCGTCCCGCCCATCGCACAGACACAACCAGCCAGCCCCACCCAAACGCGCAAGCCCGCTTCAGCGCAAAACGCCGCCATGATGGACGAAGAGACGCTAGCCTTACACGTCGAACGCCGGGTCAGGTCGACAGCCGAGGGGACGGCGTATATAGTAGGGCCACCCCTTGCGGGTGGCCTGGGGCCGACGGCTGGCCCAGAAGCGGGGGGCAGCGCAACACCCCTTGCGGGTGGCCTGGAACACATGGCTGCCCTGGGCCTGGAGAATAGCGCAGCGCCTCTTCCATCACCCGCAGAAAGTCGCCGCCCGGACAATGATCCCTGGGGCGGTCTGCCCGCTCCCTGGGAACCACTACCCGGTTGGCTAACTGCGCCCGCGCAGCCGGTCGCAATGGAGCAGAGCGCGGCGAGTTTTCCCGCTCCCGCTCCTGTTCCGGTCGCGCCACCAGCACAGTCAGTAGTGAGCAATGGCAGCCATCATCAGGCAAACGGGCAGGCGGAGCCAGAGGTGCAGCGTGCGGCGAGAGGACGCTCGGTGGAGGAAACTCTTCTATCTGTGTCCACACCGGTGACTTCGGAACAGGAAGCGCGCGCGCCGGAGCCTGACCTGGATGAACTGGCGCAGCAGGTCTATTCAATTCTAAGAAACCGGCTCGAAGTCGAGCGCCGACGGCATAGATAAGGCAGGAGGGAGTGTTATGGCTCTGGTAGCCGCTACAATCAGGGACAGGGATCATGGCACGGTGGTGCAGTGCCTGTTTAATCCGAAGGAATATACGCTGAGCAAAAGCAATACGTGGCAGGCGGTTGCCAGCGAGGGGACAAACCTGAGTTTCTATGAGTTCAGCAACGGCCAGGCCACGACGCTGACCATGGAGTTGTTTTTCGACACCTACTCCAATATCAAGAATGGAGCCTCGGGCGGCGCGCCAAAGGACGTGCGCAAGGCGTATACGGCGGCAATCTGGGAGATGATGAAGGTCGATCCGAGTCTGGCAAGCCTCAACGGCGTCGGGCAGGGGCCGGATGGCAAGCGAGGCAGACCGCCGATTGTCATTTTCCAGTGGGGCGCGACGTGGACGTTTAAGGCCGTCATTACCAGCCTGAGCGAACGCTTCACGCTCTTCCTGCCTGATGGCACGCCCGTGCGTTCCACGATGAATGTCACGTTCCAGCAGATTCAGGAGAAGGACGATTACCCGCCCACTAACCCCACCTCTGGCGGGCGCGGCGGCGAGCGTATCTGGGTGGTCAACGAAGGCGATACACTGGCCTGGATTGCTTATAAATCGTATGGCGACACGCGCTTCTGGCGGCAGATCGCCGAAGCGAACAGGCTGACGCGCGTGCGGCAATTGACGCCGGGCATGGTACTGGAGATACCCAATGGCTGAGCAACCACTCACGCATATGAGCGTACAACTGAATGGCTCTTCTGCCCCCGCAGACTTTATGGATGATCTGATCGATATTGCGATTGAGAACAGTCTCCACCTGCCGGGCGTTGCCACCCTGACCCTGCACGATCCCAGCCTCTACTGGCTGGACTATGACGGACTGCTGCCGGGCAAGGATATCAAAATCTTTGTGAAAAAGGGGTCGCGGGAGACGCTGCTCTTCGATGGCGAGATTGTAGAGATCGAACCGCACTTCGGGCGTGGCGCGCAGGAACTGACGGTGCGCGCTTTCGACCGCCTCTACAGGCTTTCTCGCGGCACCTGTACCCGCTCATTTGTCAATGTCAGCGATGCCGACATCATCAGCAAAATCGCCGGTGAGGTGGGATTGAGCGCGCAGGTTGGGCCAGCCTCGACGACCTATCCCTACGTCTTCCAGAACAACGAGAGCAACCTGGCCTTCCTGCAAAAGCGCGCCGCCGCGCTCGGCTATCTGCTGTATGTCACGGGCAAGACGCTGCACTGCAAAGCGCCGAAAGGCACAACCACCGTTCAGCTTGCATGGGGCGCGGAACTGCGCGAATTTTATCCGCGTATGACCACGCTGGGGCAGGTAGATACGGTGAGCGTGCGCGGCTGGGACCCGGATCAGAAACAGGCGGTGCAGGGGCAGGCGAAGAAAGAGCAGCAGAGCGCGCCGCAGGTGGGTTCCGGCGCGGGTACGGGGCAGGTGCGCCAGGCGTTTTACATGGGCGGACAGACGCTGGTGGCCGATCGCCCGATTCGCGTGCAAGCAGTGGCCGAGTCGCTGGCGAAGGCCGTTGCCAGCCAGGTGGCGGGCAGCTTTATCGAGGCGGAGGGCCTGTGCCAGGGAACGCCGAACCTGATCGCCGGCGTCTCCGTGCAGATCAGCAAGGTCGGCAAACGCTTCAGCGGCACGTATTTCGTCACCGGCACGCAGCATCTCTACAACGCACGGCAGGGCTACGTGACGCGCTTCACCGTCTCCGGCCATCAACCCGCCACGCTCTTCGCCCTGCTCAACGTCGAGGAGAAGATTGAGGCGCAACACGGGCTGGTCGTGGGCATTGTCACCGACAACAAAGACCCTGCCGGGCAGGGGCGCGTCAAGGTGAAATATCCCTGGCTGACTGAGGAGCATAGCAGCGACTGGGCGCGGGTGATCGCTCCCGGCGCGGGGGCGCAGCGCGGCATCCAGTTCCTGCCAGAGGTCAACGACGAGGTACTGGTCGGCTTCGAGATGGGCGATATCAATTATCCCTACGTGCTGGGCGGCCTGTGGAACGGGCAGGATGCACTGCCGAAGGATGTCGTCAGCAGTGGCAAGGTGCAGCAGCGCATCATCCGCTCGCGCACCGGCCATATGATTACGCTCGACGATAACGACAGCGGCGGTGGCATCACCATTGAGGATAGCAAGGGCAATAAGCTGGTGTTCAATAGCCAGGAAAATAAGCTGACCATCACAGTGCAGGGGGATACGGAGATACAGGCGCAGGGCAATATGAAGCTGGGCGCGCAGGGCAACCTGACGCTGCAAGCCCAGGGCAACATCTCCGTGCAGGCAACTGCAGAGGCGGAGGTCAAGGGTAATGCAGGTGTCACGGTCGATGCTGGCCCGGCAGAGGTGAGCGTCAAAGGTCTTATGATTAATCTCAACTAATGTATAGCAGGACAGGAAAGGAGCGTTCATATGGGACAACTGGCGGCAAAACAGGGCGATCAGATCATCGCCACCGACACGCACATTGTGATGATTCCGGCTCCGCCCGGCCCGCCCGTGCCAACGCCCCTGCCCAGTCCCTTCAACGGCATTATCACAGGCAATCTGAGTACGAATGTCAAAATCATGGGCATGCCCGCCGCAACCGTCGGCAGCACAGCAGATAACGTGCCGCCGCATATCCCGGAGGGCGGCCCGTTTCAGGTGCCGCCGACCAACAAGGGGCAGATCATCATGGGCAGCGAGACGGTCATGATTAACGGCAAACCGGCGGCGCGCAACGGCGATACCGCCATGACCTGCAACGACCCCGTCGAACTGCCCATCGGCAAAGTCGTAGCCGTCGGCACCGTCATGATCGGCTAGAAAACTGTCAATCAGAAGCGGCAGCAACCCTGTCATGCTGAGGGAAGCGAAGCATCTGGTCGCTGCATTGGTCGATTTGCTCGCCAGAGATGCTTCGCTTCCCTCAGCATGACAGGGTTGCCCACCCTGGTTGTTTAGATGCATTTAGATAGGAAAAAAGGCAATGACGACACGAGATTTTCTAGGCAATGGCTGGGCCTTCCCGGTGCGGGTGGACGCGCACGGGCGCATCGCCCTGGCGCGGCAGGAACGCGACATAGAAGAGGCCATCCGCATCATTCTGCTGACGCCAAAGGGCCAGCGCGCCATGCGCCCGGAGTTTGGCTGCCAGATTCACGAACTGCTCTTCGCGCCCAACGACGCCACCACCGCCGGGCTGGCCGCCTACTACGTCGAGGAGGCGCTGGGCATGTGGGAGCCGCGCATTCGCGTGGTCGATGTCATCGCCCGCCCCGACCCGGATAATAGCGCCCGGCTGCTGATTGATATACACTATGAAATTAAGGCCACGCACGACCGGCGTTCTCTCGTCTTTCCCTTCTATCGCATCCCCGGCGAGTCGGAGGACGAGCAGCGCATGCACGCAATAGCCCTGGCGAACGCACAGGGCAGGGAGGTATAGCCATGCCATTACCGGTACCAACGCTCGATGATCGCCATTTTCAGGATATCGTCGATCAGGCCAAGCTGCTCATCCCGCACTACTGCCCGGAATGGACCGACCACAACGTCAGCGACCCCGGCGTGACGCTGATCGAGCTGTTTGCCTGGATGACCGATATGCTGCTCTACCGCGTCAACCAGGTTCCCGACAAAAACTATATCAAGTTCCTGCAGATGATCGGCGTGCAACTGGAGGAGCCGCGTGCGGCCACGGCGCCCATCACCTTCTACCTCTCCGCCGCACAGCCGACCGATATCGTCATCCCCGCCGATACTGAAGTTGGCACCGTGCGCACGGAGACCAGCCCCTCGATCATCTTTACCACCGAGAAAGATTTGACGATTCGCCCGCCAGAGCTGATCGATACTTTCACACGCAACGCCAGCAAGCGCGATGTCTGGCTGCGCCACAACCTCTCTCAGGCGGAACTGCTCAACCGACGCACGCTGATGTTTCCGCAGAATCCTTCGCCCGGCGATTCGTTCGTGCTGGCCTTCCAGCAAGACCACAGCAATCACATCCTGGCGCTGCTCGTCAACTGTGACCGCGCGGGCGGCGCAGGCGTTGATCCGCGCAACCCGCCGCTGGAATGGCAGGTCTGGCAGGGCGGGGCAGCGCGCTGGACTACCTGCGAACTCGAATATGACGGCACCGGCGGCTTCAACGAGCCTGGCGAGATCATCCTGCACCTGCCGGAGATGGCGCAGGCCGAGTTTCAGGGTCTCAAAGCCTACTGGCTGCGCTGCCGCCTGACCGATGCGCAGTCCGGCCCCAGAAATTACAAAGTCTCGCCCGCGCTCATCCGCCTGCGCGTCGAGTCTCGCGGCGGCACCGTCAGCGCCCGCCACGCCGTCTCCGTGCATGACGAGTACCTCGGCGCCAGCGACGGCACGCCCGGACAGGTCTTCAAGCTGCTGCATTCACCCATCCTGACCCTCGATCCCCGGCGCGACACGCTGATCGTCACACCACCGGCTGGCATGGGCAGGCCACAACGCTGGCAGGAGGTCGCAGACTTCGCCGACTCTGGCCCCGAAGACCATCACTACACACTGGATAAGCTGGATGGCACGCTCACGCTGGGGCCGTCGCTCTTGCAGCCCGACGGCTTCGTCTATCGCTTTGGCAGCGTACCGGAGAAGGGCAGCGAGTTGAGCTTCAGCCGCTATCAATACGGCGGCGGCATCATCGGCAACGTGGCGCAGGGGACGCTGACCGTCCTCAAATCCTCGATTCCCTACGTGGCGCACGTGACGAACCGGCTTCCCGCTATGGGCGGACGCGACGCGCAGAGCCTGGAAGACGCGAAGCTGCGCGCCCCCCAGAAGCTGCGCACGCGCACGCGCGCGGTGACTGCCGATGACCATGAATATCTGGCCCGCGAGGTACCCGGCGTAGCGCGCGCTCGCTGCCTGGCTCCCGGCGCGCAACCCGGCTCTCCCGGCGACCCGCGACCTGGCCAGGTCTTCGTCATCGTCTTGCCGCAGATCGATGAAAGGGAGGGCTACATTCCCGCCGGTCGCCTGACGCTCTCCGCCGAATTGCGCGCCGCCGTGCTGGGGCAACTGGAACAGCGCCGCCTGCTGGGAACGGCGTTAGAGGTGCGCCAGCCGCAATACGTCTGGGTCACAGTGCAGACCGAACTGCGCGTCGCCGAACGCAGCGACCCCGCCGTGATCGAAGAAGTGCAGCGCCGGGCGGAAGAGCGGCTCTATCGCTACCTCAACCCCTACACTGGCGGCCCGCGCGGCGATGGCTGGCCCTTTGGCCGCTCGCTCAACCGCTCCGAAATTTTCGGCGTTCTCCAGCAGGTTCCCAGTGTCGAATACGTCGAGGATGTGCAGATCCGTGTCAGCGAGACACCGGACGCGGTCAGCCCGCAGGCAGCGGCGCTGCGCACCGTCTCCGTGCCGAGACACGGCCTGATCTGCTCAAACCGCCATCAAGTAAAGGTGCGCTGACATGGCTACGCAAGACCGGCCAGATCAACTGATTGTGCAGCTAGAGGGAAAGATCATCCGCGTGGTTCCCCTCAATACGCCGACGCTGACCATCGGGCGCACGCCGGAAAACGGCCTGACGCTCGCCCACCAGATCATCTCGCGCCACCATGCCGATGTGCGCGTGGAAGAGCGCGGCGTGACGCTGACAGACCTGGGCAGCGCCAACGGCACCTTCCTCAACAATGAGCGCCTGCTGGCAAACCAGCCATACCTGCTCAGCGATGGCGCCACCTTCCGCATCGGCCCCTATTCGCTGACCTATCGCGCCATCAAAAAGCCTGCCGTCGCCGCCGACGAGCAAGAGCAGGAGCAGGCAGAGGAGCCACACAAGACTCCCATTGCTGCTGCAAGCCAGCAGGCGCAGGAGACGCCGCGAGAAACACCACGAGAAGCACCTCAGGAAGTTCCCGTCGGCGAGCCGGAGCAGTCGGAGCAAGATGCTGTGGTCGAATTTGCCGCCGTTTCGCGCCCGACCGATGTCATGCCTGCTGCCCTGCCGGATGTTTCGCCGTCCAGCTCGGTGATTATGCGGCGAGAACGAGCCGCGCCGGTGCAGCGCGAGCCTCAAGAGAAGAGCAGCCTCTATCTCAGCTTTCTGCCCGACATTTTCCAGGAAGACGATTTCCTCAAACGTTTCCTGCACATCTTCGAGGATATCTGGGAGCCGCTGGAGCATCGCCAGGATCATATCGAGATGTACTTTGACCCGCGCACCTGCCCGGCCTCGTTCCTGCCCTGGCTGGCAAGCTGGCTCGACCTGCCGTTTAACCCCCACTGGCCGGAGGCGCGCCACCGTCGCCTGCTTTCCGCCGCCATGGAACTCTACAGCTGGCGCGGCACCGCCTACGGTCTGACACGCATGATCGAAGTCTGCACCGGGTTGACGCCCTTGATTCGCGAACTGCCCTCACAACCCTTTGTCTTTCATATTCGCATTATTCCCCCGCCCGGCGCGCCTGCCGGGACGGTTGATAAAGATTTCATCGAAGAACTTATTCAGATACATAAACCGGCCCACGCTGGCTACGTACTGGAGGTCAACTTATGAGCATGGATTTCACAGGCCGCACGCTCGGCCAGTATCGCATCGAAACCCCGCTGGGCGCGGGCGGAATGGGACAGGTCTTTCGCGGCGTCCATCAATACCTCGACCGCCCGGCGGCGATCAAGGTTATGCTGGCGTACCTGGCCGCCAACCCAGATTTCCGCTCGCGTTTCCTGCGCGAGGCGAAAGCGTCCGCCGCCCTGCACCATCCCAACATCGTGGAGATTTACGAGTTCGGCGAGCAGGATGGCGTGCTGTATCTCGTGATGGAGTTCATGGCCGAGGGGTCGCTGCGCACGCTGCTGCGTCGCAGCGCCGGGCAACCTCTGCCCCTGCCCCTGGCGGTTGACCTGATGCGACAGGCGGCAAGCGGCCTCGCGGCTGCCTCCGCGCTGGGCATGGTACACCGCGACATCAAACCCGACAATATGCTGCTCACGACGATGAGCAGCGGCGTGCAGGGAACATTCCCATACATCCTCAAAATAGGAGATTTCGGGCTGGCCCGGCTGGCCGAAGGCGGCAGCCAGACAACGACCGGAGTGCCGATGGGAACCCTGGCCTACATGTCGCCCGAACAGACGCAGAGCGCGAAACTGGATGGTCGCAGTGACCTCTATTCGCTGAGCATCGTCATGTACGAAGTCCTCACCGGCTACCAGCCGTTCCAGATCGACAACTTCAACGACGCGCTGTATAAGCACAGCAACGTTGCTCCGCGCGCGCCCCGCGAGATTCGCCCCGATCTGCCGCCCGCGCTGGACGCGATTGTGCTGCGCTGCCTTGCTAAGAAGCCGGAAGACCGCTATCAGGACGGCGCGCAACTGGCGGCAGCCCTGCAAAGCGTGTTGAACAACCTGGGAACGCAGTATGCAGTACAGCAGCCACCGGCCCGCGTGGTGCCGCAGGTCACGCCCGTCCCCGGCACCGTCCTGCAAACCCCCGGCGCGGGCGACGCCCCCGCTCCGGTCGTTGCCACGTTGCCCGGCAATTCAACCGTGCCGCGCGTGCGCGTGCTGGATGACAGCGGGCAAACGATTCAGGTGGTGGAGGTGAAAAGCCAGGGTCTTACCATCGGCAGGCAAAGCGGCAATGATATCGTCCTGGCAGGGCAGGGCATCTCGCGCCAGCACCTGCAAGTCCTCTGGGATGGCAGACAGGTCAGCGTGAAAGACCTGGGATCGAGCAACGGCACCATCCTGGACGGCGTGCGGCTGATTCCGCAGGTCAACCAGGTATGGCTGGAGCGGCAGGTGGTGCATATCGGGCCGTACTGGCTGCGCCTGGAAGGCCCGGCGCCGCAGCCCACCGAGGTGCGCCCGCGCCAGCAGCAGCAACCGCTCGTGCTGGGACAGGCGGCAAACTATGGCGTTTCGCCTTCCGCGCCCACCGCCGGACCCTCGATAGCGAGTCCCAACCGCATCGGCATCACCACAAATCAGAAAACGCTCACCATCACGCCAGGACAAACGCTGCCCGTACAGGTGACGCTGACCAATCTGGGCAATACCGTCGACTGGTTCACCCCGACCGTTGAAGGCGTGCCGCCCGACTGGGTGCAGGGAACCGGTCGGCAGGTACAGTTAAATCCCGGCTCGCAGGAAACGGTCGATATGCGCGTGAGCGTGGCGCGCACCCCGGCCAACCGCGCGCAGGATTATCCTGTGACCATCCGCGCGCGTTCCCGTGAGAAGCCCAATGAATCGAACACCACACAGGCCGTCTGGACGGTGCTGCCCTTCAAGGATGACGCGCTCCGCCTGGAGCCGCGCCGTGTAATCGGGCGCGGGCGCGCGAAATACAGCGTCGTCGTGCAAAACAGCGGCAACGCTCCAAACACGTACTCTTTAACCGGCGAAGATGACGAGCAGAAAATGGACTATGGCTTTGAGTCCAATCCCGTTCCCGTTGATCCGGGCTACGAGGCGCGCGTCCCGCTCAACCTGCGTATCGGGCGCAAATGGGTGGGTCGCGAGGATCGCCGTCCCTTCCAGGTGCGCGCCCTGCCCGCCGGGAGCAGCCTGCCGCTCTCCACACAGGGTGAATTTGTCAACAAAGCCCTCATCCCCGGCTGGGTGCCACCGGCCCTCAGCCTGTTGCTGGTTGCCGCGCTGGCCCTCGGCGCGCTTTTCCAGTTCCACCTGCTGCCCGGCATGAACGTCACGCCCACGCCTACCGTTCCCGTCATTCCAGGCGTCACCGTCACGCCAAACGCCCAGGCCACCGCCGCTGCACAGGCGACAGCGACAGCCGTGACGGCAGCGGGCGCGCAGGCACAGGCCACCGCGACGGCTCAGGCCCAGGCAACGGCAACTGTAAACGCCCAGGCAACAGCCACCGCAGCAGCGCAGGCCACCGCGACGGCCACCAACCCCTATGGTGGCACGCTCGCGCTGGATGATAACTTCACCAACAATGGCAACCCCAACGGCTGGACATGCGGCACCAACGCGACCATGACCTATCAAAATGACGGGCTGCACATCGTCAATAACAGCACCACCGACGCCGTCATCTGCATCCCGCAGAACGCCAATCTGGTCGTGAGCAATTTCGCGGCCCAGTTGCAGATGACCGTCGCCAGCGGCACTGCCGGGGGCCTCGCCTTCTACATCAACAACACAGCGACTCCGCCCACCTATTACTCGCTGGCCGTCAGTTCAGATAATGCCACCTATACGCTGGTAATAATGAACGGCACGCCCACCACCCTCGTCTCCGGGCGCGCCAACAATCAGATCATGAATTTCGCCATCGTCTCAGGCGGCGCCACATCCGGCGGCTGCAACGGCAACCTGAAGGTCTTCATCAACCAGCAATGCCTCAACAGCACCAGCAACACCACCTTCACCGGCGGCATGATCGGCCTCTACATCCCGCCCTCCTCCGAAGTGGTGTTCCATCATATCAAAGTCTGGACGGGGCTGTAATCGCAGGGCATGTCATGCTGCGCGCAGCGAAGCATCTCTGGTGGGTCAGAGCGAGCAGTCCGTTGCCCTAGATGCTTCGCTGCACTCAGCATGACAGGTGAAGAGGCTTTTTACTGGATGTCAAACGTGTTATCGACCAGGAAACCAGGATAAGGAGAGAACAATGAGCAGCTTCCAATCAGACCGGCGCAAGCAACGCGCTACGCCCCAATCCCTTAATCAACCATCGACCTTTGTACCTGCTCCGCCCGTAGCTGAACATGACGCGCCTGCGCAACAGGGGTGGGACAGTGTAGGCGCAGGCTATTCGATTGCCGATCTCTCCCTTCACGCGCCTGCCCCTCAGCCAACCACTATGCAATCGCAGAAAAGTGAGAGGGCAGATAGCCAGGAGCAAGCGGAATCGGCCCCCGCAGGGCAGCAGGAGAATCAGACTGGTTTGCCCGATACCCTCAAGGCCGGAGTAGAGCAGCTCTCCGGCTATTCCCTCGACACTATCCGCGTCCACTACAACTCTGCTGCCCCGGCTGAGATGGATGCCTCAGCATACACTCAGGGTACGGAAATCCACGTGGGGCCGGGACAGGAACAGCACTTGCCGCACGAAGCGTGGCATGTGGTGCAGCAGATGCAGGGCCGCGTGCAGCCAACGGTGCAGATGAAGAGCGCGGCGATTAATGATGATGAGGGGTTGGAGAGGGAAGCGGATGTGATGGGAGAGAGAGCTATACAGATGAATCCCGCTGATCCAGATATCTCCACTGAAGATCAATCAAAGCCTCTTTTATCAACATTCACAATGCAATTGATGCCAAAAAGGAGACGTAGTAAAAGCTCGGATAGTGAAAGCTCGGATAGTGAAAGTTCGGATAGCGAAAGCTCGGATAGTGAAGATGAAGATTGGGATCCGGCTGATTTTGCTGCAGATCCAATGGAAGCCGATGATATCCTGAAATCAGAGGTACGGGCAAGTCTGTCATTCAACCAGCAGGCAAAGGCCTGGATGAAGCTTGACACACCGAAAAATGCCACTGGTACTTATGTGTGCCACATTTGTAAGCAACCCATTGTAAAGGGTCAGTCAGTAGATCAAGACCATCTGCCTCCCTGGAAGGACCGTTTGACAGCGTTCATCACAGACAAAGGTTTGACAGTAGAGGACACGGACGAACTAACTGGAGCCCTCATGAAAGGACTCTACAATATGAGAGGAAGTGTGTTTGCGCACTCAGCATGCAATCGCGGCCACAAAGGAGAGGATAACTACAAGGCGAAGTGGGGTAATGCTCTGAAATGGTATCAAGCGGGTGGAGGCGCTCCATTTTAGAGAATGGTAGGGATTCGAGCAGAGCTAATCAAATTGTCCGAAGCTAAAAAGACATCATCACCGGTTGGTGCCAGCGGCATCGATAAAGATAATTGCCTCACACCAACCGGTGATGGTCTTTTACATTTTGTGCCAGGCCTCTGCAACAATTAATTGCGTCATGTTAAGAAATCGCAACCAGAATATGAAATTTGTAACTAATTCTTAATGCAAATCCACCCCCCTTGACTTTTATCGTTTATATTTGAATTGCAAGGGAACTCTTCTCAAATCAACAACGTCTACCTTTCGAAATAGATTCGCAGTATTACGGAGCGCGAACATTAACAAGGGGGTAAGTCATGTCATGTTCCTTTTCCACGTTGCTATCAAAAGGCAGCTTTTCATCGCTTTAGCTTTTTTTGCTGTTGCTACAGCGTTTCTTTTCAGTCAGGCTGTCTATGCCTACAACCTGGAAGGTCCTCGATGGGCTAATCAGCCAAAAAGTGGTTGCTGCGCTACCTTTTATATTTACTACTATTCCATGTACTATCAGGACAGTGTCGGGTGGGACAATGGGAGGCACGCATGGAATAATACGGCATCAGTTAATGTGCTTGATTACACGACAAGTAGTTGCTGCACCATCACAGCTATTAACAGAAAGGACGGGAAATGATGGGTAAAGGAACGATTCCGAAGCAACTACAGGTGTGCTTTGCTGTAAGTCTAGCTGTGTGCGCGTTAGTTCTGTTGAGTGCATGCTCTCAGCCCGCCCAACCCACTCAAGCCAACCAGTCCCCACAGAGCCTGCAAACTGTCAAATGGGATGCAAGCTGGTCGCGGCTTTATCACGATCCAGGTAGTTTGAAGCGGGCTTCGGATTTAGCTGTGGTTGGGTCAATTACAGGCATATCCAGGGTGATTACAGACAGCAAAGGCATCGTGTCTACCCTCTTTATCTTTAGTATCAATCGTGTCGTGTGGAATCCACACCACCTGGCGCAACATGCTACCCTCATCATCAACCAGACTGGTGGTATTGTTCACAATGTGCTGTACGAAATTGGCGATGATCCGTTGTTTCAGGTAGGCGAGCAGGCAGTGCTTTTCTTACATCAATACAAGCCCGGGTACTTTTATGTGCAAGGCGGACCTTCTGGCAGGTTCACTATTCAGAATGGTATGGTAAAGCCAATTAACGACGAAGGGGTAGTCTTCTCCACTTCGCTGTCTGTGGCAAATTTCTTGACGAAAATTCAAAACGCTTGAACTGAATGGCCTGCGCTGTTTTGTGATAGGAGAAGGGAGCATCGCGCCTCTTACGCACTCGATACTCCCCTCCAAACGAGGTTGGTTCACCCCTGCAACAGCGTTTGCAACAGCCTCTGCGTTTCCGGCATGGGCGGCACGCCCAGTTCATCTCTGAGGATTTGCTGGCAGAGGCGGTACTGGCGCAGGGCCTCGCTGCGCCGTTTGAGCGCAGCGTAGGCGCGCATCAACTGCCGGTGCGCCTGCTCTTCGCAGCGGTCGACTTTGAGAATAGCGGTGGCCCATTGAATCGCTACATGGTAGTTGCCCTTTGCCAGCGCAGATTCCGCCAGGGCATAGCACATCGTCAGGTAGGCTTTTGTCAATTCTTCGCGCGCAATGAATGACCATTCGGCGTACAGGTCTTCGGGCAGGAATGGCCCCTTATAGAGCTTGCAGGCTCGCTCATAGAGGGCCATCGCTTCGTAGCCGTCGGCTGCCTGCCCGGCATGGTAGAGCGCGAGGAACTCGTCTACGTCGCTGTGCAGCGCCACCTCCGGGTTGAGGGAGTAGACCTGACCTTTGCACAGGATGTAGCCGCCACCGGGCCTGTCGACCAGATCGCGATTGAGTGAGACGCGCAGGGCGCTGACGGCCACGCGCAGCTTATGTAAGGCCGCTTCCGGCTCCTCATCCGGCCAGAGCGCGGCCATCAGCTTATCGACGCTGGCCCGTCGCTGCGGGCACGTCAGCAGATAGCGCAGGATGGCCTGTCCCTTTGTGTTGGAGCAGAGATCAAGCAGCGCGCTCCCTGCCTCACTGCGCCTGACTTCAAAGCGTCCGAAGCAGGAAATATACAGATCAGGCAGGGGTTGCGCGCTCGCGGACATCTTCCTCGCTTTCCCCACGTCAGCCCTATGCTCCCCGGAATCGCTCGTTTCCCCGGCCAGTGATGCCCCGACATCACTCGTCTCCTGCTCGCCTGCTGTTTCATCCGCACGCACCAGTCGCAGCGGCTGCATCGTCCTGTCTTCTCTGCGCGGAAGAGATGGAGATGCAGGCAACATTCTCACGGCTCTCTCCGTCTCGGCCAGCGAGGGCAGCAATGTTTTGAGCGAGGCGAGCCGCGCCTGTTGCTCCGCTTCCGCTTCCGCCAGTCGTTTACTCGCCTCCAGCAAGGCATCCTGGGCGTGCAGGTAGCCGGCGATGGCGCCGCGCAGGCCATCGAGCGTGGCAAGCAATGGTTCCTGACTGACGGCCAGCCGCTCGCTGACCAGCGCGAAGAAAACGGCGCCCTCCGCGTACAGCCCGCGTTCAATACAGGTCAGCCCATGTCGTACCAGCGCAGTCGGCGTAACGCTCGCCATTGCATCAAGCGGCTGTATGAAGATATCGTATCCGGGCAGGGGAGCTGAACTCATACGTATTCCTCCGGCTAACTAGCCATGCATCTCGTGGATTTTCTTACATGAGAGAGTGTACCATATTTTATCTGTGCTTTATTCGCAAAACTACGTATTCGCATTACGTATTTTTTGCGCGCTCCTTTGTCGTTTCCCGTATATCATGACATATCCCGGTCAACTTTCAGATACCGATCATGTTTGTGTAACACTCCCCCGTATTCATCAACAGCATGCTACGATACGAAAGAATATGGGGCGCTCCACAGATGATGTCCATCCTTGTTGACGGCAGTACGCGGCCCGGAAACCGCGTGCTGCCGCTGAAACGGGCCACGATCAAGCAAAGATTGTGCGCAAAACGCCCTTGAGGCGTGGAAAGAACAGGTTACATTATGACTGACCATGTACAGAGAGACACGACCGGTCGCCGACGCTTCCTGCGGCGCGGGCTGGCAGTAGCAGGAGCGGGCGCTGTTGGCGCCGGACTGCTGGCCGGCGGATTACCGGCCTTCGCCGAGTTCAACAGCGGCGGCCTCACAAAGGGAGACGCGGCTATCCTGCGCTTCCTGGCGGCAGCCGAAATCATCGAGACTGATCTGTGGCAGCAATACAACGAACTGGGCGGCATTCAGGATAGCGAAGTCCCCGGCGGCAGCGGCAGCCCGGCGTATATCAAGGCTCTTCAGGTACTCGATGGCGATATGCCTCAATATATCCATGACAATACCGAAGATGAGATGAGCCACTTCACTTTCATCAATGCCTACCTGGTAGCGAAAGGCGTTGATCCCGTCAATCTGGATAAGTTTCGCACTCTGCCGAGCAGCAAGGCGACGGGCGCCCAGCAAATCGGTCGCCTTACCAACCTGATGCAGCTCACGGTGGACACCAGCTGGTGGACGCGCTACCGTAGCCGCACGAAGAATCCCGATTTCGGCGATACCTTCCCGCAGGCTGTACCCGGTTTGAGCAAGGGGCAATTCCCGGCCATCCCACGCTCCGACGCCGATCTGGCCCCGAAGAAACATATCCAGGCCATCGCCAACACGGCTGGCTTCCACTTCGCCTTCATCGAACAGGGCGGCACCAGCCTTTACCCCTCGCTGGCCCAGCGCGTCAGCAATGTCGAAGTGCTGCGCATCCTGCTCAGTATCGGCCCGACGGAGACGGCACACTTCCAGACGTGGCACGATAAGGCCGGAAACGCGCCCGCCCTGACCGATCCCACCAACGGACTGGTCTTCCCCGACCTCAACAGTCCACCCTTTGGCGGCGAGGATTTCCAGACCAATCTGATCATGCCCGAACCAACCATCTTTCTCAGTCGCAAGTTCCCGCCCGTCTCCATCGTTCGCCCCACCAACACAACAGGCGCGGCGATGGGCGCGGTTAAAGCCCTGACCGACGACGGCCTCTTCATCGGCCAATCCAGGGAATTCTTCGCCACCCTGCAACTGCTCGCCCAGCAGGCCGACGCAGCCGTGCGCTGATCTGTGTCTTCCATCCCCTTCCCAGGCCGACCGCCAGGGATCGACCTGGGGAGCCTGGGAAGCCACACTAGCTATAGTAGGGCCGATCCCTGGCGGTCGGCCTGGCTATTCTCTTCATCATGCTCAATGGCTCCCAAAGCTCTGAGTGCATTTTTCTGTGCCTCGGTTAACCCTTTTACACCGGTAATATTCATCCGTTCATAGGGACGATAGCTTCTAAATGTCTTGAGGCATTCCCCGGCCTCTGCATTCCAGAGCCTTATTGTTCCATCGTCGCTGCCGCTGACCAGCGTCTTTCCATCTGGACTGAAAGCTACAGAGCATAAACAATTGCTATGCCCGCGTAAAATCGCACAACAATCTCCCGTCCGCATGTCCCAGAGGCGTATTGTCTGATCGTGGCTTCCACTGGCGAGCATATTGCCATCGGGGTTGATTGCGACTGTCCTCACCCAGCTTGTATGCCCTTGTAAAATTTTGATCTGCCTGCCAGAACTGGCATCCCACATACGGATGGTCTGGTCATCGCCGCTGCTAACCAGCAAATTACTGTTGGGACTGAAAGCAACAGTCCAGACGCGCTGGGTATGCCCTCTAAGGGTCTGGAGACACTGCCCATTGCTGGCGTTCCAGATACGGATGATCGAATCATCGCTGCCACTGGCAATCAGCTTCCCCTCGAAATTAAAGGCAACGGCCCATATCAATCCGCCCTGACCCGGCAGTGTTGTAAGACATTCGCCACTGCTTACTTGCCAGAGACGAATTGACTGATCGAAGCTCCCACTAACGAGCAAAGTGCCATCCTGGTTGAACGCGACTGATCGAACCAGGTGCGTATGACCCCGGAGTGTGTGCAGACAGTGACCCGTGTCAACGTTCCAGAGGCGTATCGTCTCATCTTCACTGCCGCTGGCAACGATATCTCCCACCGGGCTGGTAGCGACTGTCCGTACCCGATTGTTGTGACCTGTCAGCGTTCTCACGCATTGTCCTGTCTTCACGTCCCAGAGGCGAACCGCTTTATCTTCGTTGCCACTGACGACGAGCCGGCCTGCTGGGTGGAAGGCCACTGCTTTGATTAAGCTCGTATAACCATGTATTTGTTTCAGACATCGTCCACTCTGTACTTCCCAACAGCGCACAGTTTCATCCTCGCTGGCGCTGATAAGCATTTTCTCATTGGGCAAGAAGGCGACAGCCCATATACGATTTGTGTGGGCGGGCCAAGCGTTCAGGCACTGGCCTGTCACGGTATCCCAGATCCGTATCGTCTGATCGTCGCTACCACTGGCCAGCAGCAGTCCATCGGCGCTGAAGGCAACTGTTCGTATCCTGTCGCGATGCCCTTCCAGCGTCATCAGACACCGGGATGTGCTGCTATCCCAGAGTCTGATGCAGCGATCCTCGCTGCCACTGGCAATCAGGTTCCCGTCGGGACTGAAGACAACGGTGTGGATATAACCTGTATGCCCTGATAGTGTATCAAGGCACTCTCCTGTTTTGCTGTCCCACATCCGTAGCGTCTGATCATTGCTGCCACTGGCGAGCATATTCCCGTCGGGACTGAAGGCGACCGATCTCACTATATCGCTGTGTTCCGCCAGTACCCGCAGGCATTGTCCGGTCTTGTAGTCCCACAGGCGTATTGTCCGGTCTTCGCTGCTACTGGCAAGGATACTGCCATCGGGATTGAAAGCGACTGAGCGAACATAATTTGTATGGCCGTGGAGAGTACGGATCAGGCAGTCGGTTGCAGTATCCCATAGCCGTATCGTCTGATCTTCGCTACCACTGGCGAGCAGGCGACTATCAGGACTGAAAGCCACAGAGCGGATGTCATCTCCATGCCCAGGGCAGAGAAAAAGAGGCATGAGGGTGTTTGCCTGCCTGAGCAACACCTCACCGGTAGTTGTGCCTGCTGCGAGGAGCCTTCCATCAGGACTGAGCGCCACACACAGAACACTGGTAAAGGTCTCTGTAAAAAGTGACGTTTTCAAATCAGCATAGGCAAAATTGACGCCTGGCAACTCTGCGCCCTGTAAGTAGGCTTGCCGGACGCTCAGGTGGGAGAAATCGTAACCATGAAGGTCGATCTGCAAATGGATAGACAGATTGAGTATATTGCCTGCCGCATAACTGACTTTTCGCATCGTATGGAGTCTGGCAAGGAGATGCTGGAGCTTTGCTGTACCTGCACTCTCGCCATAGTTATCGAACAATCTCGCCGCTAAAGGTGCAAGGATGAAGCGTATCTGGTTCTCTCTGATGTAATCGCTGGCTTGGGCTTTGATGAGCGCATGACTTCCAAGTAACTCTATAGCTTCTTCCTCGATCTCCTGGTAGATCTTCTCCACAAATTGCTCCGTGACAAATTCCATGATGACAGGTTGCAGGGTAAAGCGGTTATCGCCTCGATACTCGATCATAGAACGCCTCAGCAGGGAATCAAAGGCGTCGGGGAGCGCCCCTCTAGCAAGCGTATGGGCGAGATCCGCCTGTATTTCACTAGGCGACACCGGTTCGCGCTCGATAGCCAGCCAGTACATGACCTCCTGCTCCAGTGACGAAAGCCGACGAAACTGTTGCTTTAAGAGGTTAGATAGATCGCCCGGGATAATTTCGTTCGTTTCAAGAAAGGCCGCAATCTGGCCTGCAAAAATCTGGCAAATAGGTTCAGAAACAATCTTTAAGGCCAGAGGATTGCCTCTGTAAAGGTTGATAAAAGCAGCCCATATTTCCTCGGATCCACTGAGCGTTTTGTCGTGCAGGAGTTTTTGTCCGTCGGCAGGACCAAGACCGGCGAGCAGCAATGAGCGTACAGGGGCGCTCTCTTTTCCTTCTGTAAGTGCTACCTCCTTCAGTTGCTCGCGGCTGGTGAGCAGCAGGCAGCTCCGGTGGTCGCTTCCGGCAATGCGCTGAAACAACCGGCCATATCCTTCGTATCCTGGTCGGTACAGCCCTGCGCGCTGACCGGCTTGAAGAAGAGCATCGACATTATCCAGGATGAGAAGGCAGCGATGTTCGCGCAGATTTCTGATAAGCAAGGAAATCTGCTCATCCAGAGATTCCGGCAGGACTACCGCCTCTTGCTGCGTAACAAAGCGCAGGCAGCTTTCCAGAACATACACTAGAGATGGAGCATCTTGTAAAGAGCGCCAGAAAACATACTCGAAACCTTCCTTCACTTGCCCTGCTACTTTCGTCACGAATGTGGTCTTGCCGACACCGCCAATGCCCAGAACGGCCACTATGCGACAATGGTCTTGCCTGATCCACTGTTCAACTCCGGCAAGTTCTTGTTCGCGTCCGCAGAAGTTATCGAGGTGGAGAGCCTCGCCCCAGTCTTCTTGCCGCGTGGAACTCTCATCTGGCGGACCGGCCTTAGCTGTCGGGATGGGCGTGCGACGCGCGTTGTCTTTGACCAATCCCAGCTCTTCAATACTCTTCTCATAGACTTTTGCCAGCTGCCGACGATAGTAAGGTGTAGGAAAAACTTTCCCCTGTTCCCAGCGAACAACAGTTTTCTTATTTTCACAACCGATCTTTTCAGCCGCCTCTTCCTGTGTCCAGCCTCGCCGGTTGCGTTCGCGCCTCAGTATTTGATACCAGAGTTCATTCATCGTGACCTCTCCTGTTCAACACCCGGCAGCAGGAAGACATGACAGGCCGTAGAGACATTTTACGAATTGTCCCCTCCCTGTCCTCTATCAGTCATCCGAATGGAGTTTTCGCCTGTTAGTAAGCTAGCTATCCTTAACGAAGGATAAAGCTCACATAGCAAAGGAGGAACTCCCGATGGGTATACAAACGTCTATCTCATCTGCTGCATCAGATCAGAATATGAATCTGAATGATGAAGCTAGCTGGAACGAATTCTATACGTCTCTGCGGACTCTTGCCCGCTATCTCGTCTATTCGCACCGTGTCTCCCTCTGGTGTGGTCAGGAAGAGGATCTGATAGAAGATATTGTGCAGGAGACGGTCCGGCGGCTCCTCGAACGGATGCGCAAAGCAGAACGAGGTGACGCGCCTTCCATTTGTTCGCTCAAGCGCATGATGATGGTCATCGCACAGAACTACTGTAGAGACCTGAGGCGTAGCGATCGCAGATTGTTTCACTTCCCAGAGCAAGACGATGAAGCCGAAGCACTGGTAAGCACACAGGAACAAACGTACACGTCGGATGAAGTAACTGAAAGGCTGTACCAGGAGTGGGTTTTGACGGCGGTTGCGCATAAGGTCGCCCGCTTCCCTGAAAAACAGCGAGAAGCCATCCTGATGGACCTGGCAAATCATATGTCCTTCGATGGTCATCCAACACCTCTGCAAAAAGCTTTTCTGGAGGTAGGTATCCAGTTAGAACAATATAGAAAGCCTCTTCCAGCCAACCTGCAAGAGCGCGGTCGCTACCTCTCGCTGCGCTCCCTTGCCTATAAACGGGTCGCTCAAATAAACTTACGAGAATGAGATGAATGCAAAGATGCTATTCGCCTCATCTAAGACGATCTACAAGCAAACAGGCGCTAAGCAAAGCGTGTTCGCGCTGATCTACAGGCAACTGAGAGAAACGCAGCGTGTTGACTGCGTAATACAAGAGTGCAATATAGTATTCATGCAAATTCTCGTTTGGAGTCAGCCGTCTCAATATACCTGCGAGTTTACGCAGATGCATGACTACCGCATACGCTTTAGCCAAGGTACGGTTCGACCTGGAAAATGGGTTTTCCCGCTGTTCTATCTGGCCAAAATGTTCAATGCTGCAAAGTGCCTCCTCCAGGTGAAGGCGCTCCTTCAGCGTTGCATCCTCTGGACGAAGTAACTGAAAGCGAATGATCGAGTCGAGTCTGGCAACGTCACGCAGAATGTGACCGCGAGCAGTTTCCTGAAAGTCTATCATCCATACGTGACCATCACTATCTATAAGGAGGTTGCGCTGATTGAAATCTCCATGGGTAATGCATTGATAGGTAGAACAGATGAAGGGGTGGCCTGCTAACAGGACTCGCGGGTTGGTAAAGGTTCGCCGATTCTTTAAGTGAACAAAACTGATTTGCTCTCTGTCCTCTATAGCCAGTTGCTCAAATGCCCGCTCAAGTATCGAGGGGGTATATTCAAGAGATCGCATATACTCACCGGTTAAATTGAGGAATTCTAAATTCCCACAATTGGCATACCATGCACCGCAGGTATCCTGAAAGAGTCCATCCAGCGTGCTGTTGATGCGGGTTTCGTCAGAGTTGAAGTAGAAATCAGCAAAGTCTATCATCTGATCGTTGACGGTGCCAAGCAGGGAATAGATGACGCCTCCAAGATAGGGGGTGCGGCGAAAATCAAGCGCAATGGTATTCCGTCCACCTCCAAGGAAAGGCAGGACAAGCTCCTTAAAGTTGCGATACTCTTTTTTGATAGCGTGGGCATTTCCAAATTTGACCACCACTTCGTGACCGGTTCCCCCGGGATAGCCGGGTTGTACACGCAGTACCCTCATCCCGCTATATCCTGCCGTTAAGGGACGCGCCAGAATTTTTGTTGCTCTGTAAAAGAGGCGACAGAGTAAGTCTTCCAACTCTGTCGCCAGACGCAGGCGCAAAGCAACATCAGATCTAGCTGAGATTCCATTTATTTCCAGATCGAGGATGGCCTGCTCTGGTCCTTCGATCCCCTGCCAGAGAATTTCAAGCCCTAGATTAACGGTGGCGAAAATTTGCTGCACTGCCTGCAGGAATTTCTGCATATTGAAAGGCTCGTCTTTGAAAAGAAAGTCCGCTACTTCGAACTCTTTGAAAGCATCACGTGTCTGCTCTTTCGTCCCATAGGCGGAAATAATAATGATTTTTATCGCTTTAGTCAGACCCTGCTGGCTCAATTCTCTTAATAACTCTATGCCCTCGATGTTATTCGGATCAGAGGGTTGCATCCGAACGTCAAGCACCAGTATATGATAGAGATGCTCTTTGAGGAGCATGGCTGCTTGGGCAATCGAAGAAGCAGCATCTGTGTGATATCCAGCATGTTGTAGAGCCTCGACTAATTGTTCGCGCCAGCTTTTCAGGTCATCTACGACCAGAATACGTCCTTTTCTGTCCATAGAGTGTGCGTCATCCTTTCAAGCCCAGACGATCTGCCAGCAAGCTGGCAGAAAGTAAGGCATGTTCCCGTTGGATCGCAGGTAGAGAATAGAAGCGGATAGTATTGATGGCGTTGTAAAACAGCGCAATGTAGTATTCACTGATATCATCGCCGGGATTCTGAGCAACCAGCTTGCTGGCGAGCGAGCGGAGATGGGCAATTACCGCGTAAGCTTTTTCCAGCGCCGGATTTTCCGTGACGAAAGCGGAAACCAGTTGCTGCACTTGGCTGAACCGTTCGATACTGCACAATGCCTCTTCCATCTCAAGCCGCTCATCCAGTGTCGCGTTGTCCGGGAGAAGCAAGAAAAAGCGTATTTCTGAATCAAGTTGGGCAACGTCACGCAGAATATGCCCCCTGCCAACAGACTGGAAATCGATGAGCCAGGTATGGTTGTTGGCATCGACAAGCAGGTTGTGTCGGTTAAAATCGCCATGAGTCGTACAGGTGTAGGTGGGAGAGACAAAAGGTGGGCTGGTGATCCCAAGCAAGGGATTAGTGAAGGTCTGTTCTCTATGCAAATTTTTGAAGGTTAGTCTCTGCCTGCCCTGTACATATTTTTGTAATTCGCCAAGTGCATGCTCTAGCTTCCCCGGCGTAAATGCCAGCAGATTCTGGTACTCTAAGGTCAGGTTATGTGGCTGCAACTGGCCCACGTTCGCATACCAGGCGCTACAGGTATTCAGAAACAGGTCATCCAGAACGGCCTGAATCTGCGGGACGTCTGCATGCTGGTAGAAGACTTCAAAGTCCTCCAGTTGATCGCCATCGGCTCCCAGGAATGTGTAGATAATGCCGCCGATATGGAAGGTACGCTCGATGTCGCGCACTGCGGTGCTGCGACCTCCGCCCACAAAAGGTTCGACATACTCTTTGAAATTGTTGTATTCTTCCTCAATCTTCCGAAAATCGCCGAATTTGACTGCTACCGTGCGTGCTCCACCGCTGCTGTAAAACGGTTTAGCCCATAATACCCCTGTTGCGCTTTTCCCTGAAGCTAAGGGGCGCATCAGGATACTTTTTGCCCGGTGAAACAGGCGGCAGAGGAGATCATCCAGTTCAAGCCCTATCTGCTCCAAGGCAGCAGCATTCCGCCTGATGCGCATTCCCCCGATTTCCAGGTTGTATACGACCTGCTCAGGCCCCTTTACCTGTTGCCAGTAGATTTCAAGGGCCAGGTTGACCTTCACTTCCTTCTCAAATATTTGCTGTACACTTTCAAGCAGGACTTTCCCACTGAATTTATCTTTGGAGAGAAAGTCGGCTACCCGGTGATTTTTAAAGGCCGTATGCATCTGGTCCTGGGTACCATACGCCGACAGAATGATAACTTTTACTGCTTCACTTAGCCCTCTCTTTTCCAGCTCCTCCAGTAGATCGATGCCCTCCTGGTTGCTGGGGTCGGGATCAATCAGACGAATATCAAGGAGCAATAAGTGATAAAACGATTCATTCAAGCGTTCAAGAACCTCTTTTGTAGAAGCGGCAGAATCTGCGTGAAAGCCGCCGCGCTGAAGTGTTTCGACGAGCTGTTCGCGCCACTTCTCAAGGTCATCGACCACCAGAATGCGTCCCTGTCTATTCATATCAGCCCTTCTCTTTCTGTTACTTGAGCGTTTAGAGCATATTTCCGTTTGCTCTGGGTAAAAGCAAGGTGAACATTGTGCCTTCCCCTGGCTTGCTATCGACTTTCAAATCACCATGGTTGCGAAGAGCATTACGGCGAGCGCTCCATAGCCCGAAGCCAGAACTCCCTTTTGTCGAAAAGAACAGGTCAAAGATATGTGGCAGCAAGTTTTGTGGAATACCCACACCTGTATCGCTCACTTCCAGCGCGACAAAACGTCCAGCGTTGTGAGCACGCAAAGTAAGTTTTCCTCCGACTGGCATTGCCTGGATGGCGTTCGTGGTCAGGTTTTGCAGGATATCAGCGACCAGATCGGGGAAGACCGTGACGGGAGCCACATCTTTGTCGATTTCTAGGTGTAATTCAATAGTAGGTGAAGATAAAGCAATTCTGGCAGCATCTTTCAGTAGCTCTGCTGGAGCTACTGTCACCGGAACACTGGTTTTCTCGTCGTGCGCACCTAATTTGGCGAGTTCCTGTTTGAGGTCCCTGCTGAAGGAGAGTACAGTTTGTACAGATTGCAGGATACTCTCCAGCTTTCTATTGATAAAAGCACTGCTGATGCCAAGCTTGTTCATCTCTGATTCAATGTCTTCCACGTAGCTCGAAACCAGACCTAGATCATTCCCCAGTCGATGCGTCACTTCGTAAGCCGATTGTCCGATCGAACTCATTTCTTCCGCGGCTTTCACTCGTTGTTCAGATTCAAGACGTGCCTTTGCCGTTTCGAGACGGTGGATAGTATTCGCCAGTTGCTGCGTCAGGGCCTCGAAGAAAAGAATATCAGCACCGCGGAAGTGTCCGACCTCCCGGTGCCTGAGATCGAGATTGCCATAGTACTGGTCTTTAAACATAATGGGAGTAATGATGTACGAATGCATGCCAGGATCAGCTAAACTTATTGTACTGATGTCTGCCGGTAAATGATCCCGGTCGTGGATGACCAGCGTTTCTCGTTTTTGCGCCACATACCCATTGAGACCTTCCCCCAATGCAATCCTTTCAATGATATAGGCATATTCGACAGGGGTAGCACAGGCTAAATTCAATATCTCGGCAATATCATCAAAGCGGTAGATCATTGCCTGACTCTGACTTTGTCTGGCGGCAATCTGGACGACAGTTTCGTAAGCCTGGTTGATTTGTGCCAGGTCGGTGATCTCGCTGAGTTTCTGTCCCGCCTGGTAGAGCAGTTCAAATCGCTGCGAATCGCTTTCGGCTTTCTGATAGCGCTCGGCGTTTTGCAGGGCAACAACAGCCAGGTCGGCCAGCCCCTGGAGCAATCGTTCATCACTTTCGTTAAAATGGCCGGGGAAAGTACTCTCCACGTTGAGTACACCGCGTAATTCGTTGCCTGCCAGCATAGGCACAAGGAGTTCAGAGCGTGTTCCCTCAATAAATTCGATATAGATAGTATTCCAGGGTGCCTTATGAACATCTTTCACATTGAGCAATTCCCGGTTTCTGGCGACATATCCAACGATTCCCTCATCCAGACTCATGCGGATTCCCCTCTTATCTTCGGCTACTCCATGTTCGGCTATCATGAGCAGTTCTTTTTTATCAGCATCATAAAGGTGGAGAGAGCCTAATGTGCAGCGTGTTAATTCCAGAGCTTTTTCCAGAATAAGAGCAAAGACGCGATTCAAGTCAAGCTGGCTGGTAATTTCCTTACTGATAGCATTGAGAGCCTGGCTCTCTTCTGCCAAGCGTTTCTCCCGCTCGTAGGTCTGGGCGTTTTGCAGGGCAACAACAGCCAGATCGGCCAGCCCTTTGAGTAACCGCTCATCCCGTTCGCTAAAATTGTGAGGGAGCGGGCTTTCCACATTAAGTACGCCGCGTAACTCATTGCCAGCCAGCATGGGAACGGCCAGTTCAGAACGTGTTTCGGGCGAAATTTCCAGGTAAATTTTATTCCAGGGAGGCTGAGATGGGTCTGCGTTGAGTGGCTGCCTAGTTTTTGCAACGTGTCCGGCAATGCCCTGATCCAGAGTATGGCTCAACCCTCTTGCCCCTTCGACCACACCGCGTTCCGCTGCCATAACGAGGGAGTGCCGTTCAGGCTCATAGAGCATCAGGCTGCACAATTCGGCATGGGTCAATGTCAGTGCATTTTCGAGGATGAGATCAAAGACACGATCCAGGTTGAGCTGGCCCGCCAGCTCTTTGCTGATCTGATTGAGAACCTGGGCTTCTGCCAGAAGGCGTTTCTCTCGCTCATAGGCTTGCGCATTCTTGATAGCCAGTACAGCCTGTCCAGACAGGGTAAGCAGGAACTCCTCATCTTCCTGACGAAAAGCAGCCTCTCTCGTACTTTCGAAATTCAGCACGCCTACCACCTCATCCCCATCAAGCAAGGGTATGTCTAACTCGGAGATGGTATCCTCGGCCACGGGCAGGTGGAGTTCTGCCCAGGGAAGGTCGCGATGGACATTATTCACACAGGCCGGTTGCTTGTTTTCAACGACCCAGCGCGTGATGCCTCTGGCTTGCTGCAAAGAAATCGTCTGTGTCATGCTTTTCTCTGCGTTGCGCCCGATAGCTGCGGCTGTCTCCAGCAACCGCGTTTGTGAGTTATGCAGCAGGATAGAGACTTCTTCTGCCGGAACATGCTCATGCGCCAACTTCAGCAGTTTGTGCAGGACGGTCTTCAGGTCGAGCGTATGGCTGAGTTCGCGATCAATGTGCTGGAGGATGGTCAGTTCCTGTATCCGCCGCAGGCTCAATGTACCGAATGCCTGTGCATTCTTCATGCCAATAGCTGCATAATGGGCCAGTCCTCCGATCAGCAGTTTCTGAGTCGCATCGAAACGCTGCGGCTGGCGAAAGTTGACAAAGAGAACTCCAACGATGTCGTTACCAATTCTGAGCTGGAGGGCTGCCGTGGAGCGAATGTGTTCGCGTTCCTGGAAGTTTCCCTGACGGATAGCGATATCGCCTTGCAGGTCGGTGTAAAGAGTAGCACTTTCCCTAGCAAAGATGGGCGTTTCCCGCCGCAACATCAAGTAGGCCATATCGTCGGGTCGGCTGGGGGACAGCCATTCCAGACTCGAAGCCAACAAATGGCCTGAAACACGGGGAGGGTTCACAAAACGATTCGGCAGCGGCTCGTAAGGGTGAAGCACAACCACATCGGCCTCTGTTACAGAGCGAATCTGATCGGCGATGACTTGCATAGTATCTTCTGATTCCTGCAACCGGGTCAAGATCTGGCCAGTTGCGTTGAGCTGGTTCAGGCTGCTGTACAGGCGAATATTGTGAAGCGCAAGGGCGATATAATTAGCCAGAAGCTGAAGGACAAAGAGATCTTCCTGACCGTAGGCATCTGGTTTGTCATGTTGTATAGAAAGCACTCCCAGAGGGGAGCCGCGTAACGTGAGCGGGATAAAGATAAAGGATTCCTTCTCCTTCGTCCCTGTCAAATTTAAGATCTGAAAGGGGAGAGTTGTTATTTCCTTACTCAACTGTCCGATAAAATAGGGTTGTTGTGTCTGGATAATGTACTGGCAAGCATTTGTTAATGAGATGGTCTCATGGAAGGTTCCTTCCTGCGCTCTCAAATGGACTTCCTGCGTATTCGTTTGAGGATTATAGACCGAGAGCAGGAGGGTATGTGTCTGATCAAGAACGGTATCGACATATGTTTGCAGGGTTTTAAAGAGTTCACCTACTGTTGACAGGTTATGATTCACTTCCTGTCCTATGCGGGCAACTTCTTCGTAATGGCGAGCCAGCCAGGTTTCTTGCAAGAGGAAGGAGGCCTGAACGGCATAGATGCGGTAAAGTTCACGATCAATCTCACTGAAGCATCTTGGCTCCTTATAATCGAGATATATTACTCCCAGTGGTTTCTGGCGATGTCTTGTACGTAGAGCCAATCCGGCAAAGGAGCGGATATCTTCCTGGCGGGTAAAACGATTATGGTAGGAGAGGTCCCTCTCTACATCCTCAATAAGCAGAATTCCATTGTTCAGAACCTGTCGTGTTACTCCATTTGGTCTGGGCATCTCAAACGCCAGCTCATTCTCTACCAGTTTATCGCCGATGAACGTCTGGTAGCCAGTATATTTCCCGGTAATCGGGTTGAACGCGATGATAACACAGTCATCGGCATCGAAAGCTTCCTGCGCTGTTCTGGCGATATGGCGAAGCGTAGCAGCCAGATCTCCGGGTTTCCCAGGATTATTGTCCAGCTTCGCGGACACCATATTCATGTACTGAAGTGAGTGAGCCTCCACGTTTTACCTCCGATCGCGCAATAAGCATGGAAGGTCCGTCATAAATCGCGTCTAGTATTCCGGTTGTTATGTTAGCGTATGGATATATCCTCTGTCAATGATGTAGACGACGTAAGTGTTATTCAATAAAATCCAATTTTCAATATTTTCTATAGAGACAAGAAAAGCTCTGTGTCTCAAAAGGCATATCGCTTGCTATGGAGTGACAAAGCGAATATCATGATGTCCATGAGTGTTGTTGAGCATTTCTGAGAAGAGGTACCTATGGACCTGATTATTCGCAACGCGAGCCTGCGCGGTCAACCGGGAGCCTGGGATATTGGCATTACGGCCGGACACATTACCACTGTCACCGGGAAGCTTGCTGAAGAGGGAGTACAGGAGATAGATGCAGGCGGTAATCTGGTCATGCCGACCTATGTCAACGGGCATATCCACCTCGATAAGTGCTTTTTGCAGGAGAAGATGCGGCCCAACAAGGACTACACCTTCGGCGAGTGCCTGGAGCTGACGTGGGAACATAAAGCGCGCTATACCACGCCGGATATTTTAGAGCGTGCAGGCCGAGCCATCCAGGAGGGCCTGATGAACGGCACGACCGTGTTCCGCGCCTTCGCTGACGTGGATAGCATCGGCAAGCTACGCGGCGTCGAGGGCTTGCTGGCGCTGAAAGAACGCTGGCAAGACGCGGCCCATATCGAGGTCGTGGCCTTCCCGCAGGAGGGCATCCTGCGCGACCCCGGCACCGCCGAACTGATGGAAGAGGCCATGCGCCTGGGAGCCGATGTCGTTGGCGGCCTGCCCTGGTTTGAAATGCTCGACGAAGATGCACGCGCACACATCGATTACTGCTTTACGCTGGCGCAGCGTTACGATAAAGATATTCACATGCTGGTGGATGATACCGACAATCCCCTGAGTCGTTCGCTGGAATATCTGGCGGTAAAGACGATGCGCGAGGGCTACCAGGGGCGCGTCTCGGCCAGCCATTGCGGCGCGCTGGCGGCATACAACGAGGTGCATGCCCACAAAGTAATGGAACTGCTCAAACTGGCGAATGTCAGCATCAGCAGCAACCCGCACATCAGTCTGGTAGTGCAGGGTCGCTACGATCAGGAGCCGATCCGGCGCGGCATCACCCGCGTCAAGCAACTCTGGCAGCACGGCGTCAATGTCTTCTCCTCCCAGGATGACGTGGCCGACCCGTTCTATCCCTTCGGGCGCAACGACCAGCAGGAAGTCGTCTCCTACATCTGCCACACCGCGCACATGACCGCGCCCGGCGAGATCGCTGCCGCCTTCGATTTCGTCACCTACAACGCCGCCCACGCCCTGCGCCTGCACGACTACGGCCTCGACCCTGGCTGCAAAGCCGACCTGAACGTGCTGGCCGCCTCTACGGCCCGTGAAGTGCTGCGCCGCCAGCTTCCACCCACCTGCGTCATTCGCGACGGCAAGATACTGGCCCGCAACCACCTACAGCGCGTGTTCGAGCGTTAAGGCTTCTCATACGCCACGCACATCATATTGTGCAGCCGTCATGCGCTGCCCAGGTTCCTCCATAGCCGCGCGTCTCGCCTGAGCCTTTTCCACACCCTTTTCACCCGGCAGAGGAATGATGAGACTTCCGTGAGGAGCTATACAGGCAAATACGAGTCCGCTCATCTCATTGCTCCTTATCCGTTTGAAACCAGGAACATCGCCAGTCTGTCGCTTTATTGTAGCACGAAGGCGACAGCGTAAGGGAAGGACAACTCTCAGGAGACAGCGTTATCTTTCTCTATCTGCTCATTGTAAATATCTATCACCATTTTTGTCGCCTCCTGCTCTCCCACCAGCATACTCAGCTGCTCGCGGTACCGGTCCAGGTTGTCATAATGATGCCTGATACTGCGATAGGAGGCAACGGCGGAGAACAGTTGCATGTTCGCCAATGCCTGACACTCCAGTTCAATCTGCTCCCGTATGCGGGCAATCTCACTCATGCTCATTGAGACTCTTTCCTTTCTCTGTTATTGTTAGATAGTACCCTCATAAGGGTGATATATTACAGAGTATTATTACAATCGTAGTTTTGTCAATGCTACCCTTCTGCTACAATGAGTATAGAACTTTTGGAGAGGAACGGCGATGATACGACTACGGGTGAAGGAAGTAGCAGAGGCAAAGGGCGTGAGCAGACTCAGGCTCTCTCGCATTGCTGATATTAACTACAAAACGATACAGGGTATCTGGCGTGATCCCTATCGGGAAATATCCATCAAGACCCTGGAAAAGCTGGCAAAGGCACTGGACGTTCCTTCGTCGGAACTGATTGAAGACGTGCCGGATGAATAAAGCCACCCGTCAACCAGGTCAGGGAGATGATCCCTTTGATGTTCTCGCTGAAAGCCACGAAGAGAGAAGCGTGACTTCAAGCTTGCGCCCTTTTTCTCATCTTTGCTAAGATAGCCATAGAAATACAATTCGGGCGTGTCATGCTGAGCGCAGCGAAGAATCTCAGGTAGCCAACTGATCAAAACAGTGAACACCAGATTCTTCGCTACGCTCAGCATGACACGTGTGTGGGCCTTTTTCATAGCTAGCAGGGGTAGAGATGACCATTTCTCATCCCACTTCAGGTGCGCATACAGTTTCGCTGCCTGCACAGATGAACGTAACAATCGGGCGTGCAGGCGAAATCGCCACGCTTACGGCTTTGTTGCGCCGCGAGGATGTGCGGCTGCTGACGCTGACGGGGCCGGGCGGCGTGGGCAAGACGCGGCTGGCGCTGGATGTTGCGCGCGCGGTGGCGGCTGAGTTTCAGGATGGCGTGTGTTTTGCCTCGCTGGCGCCTCTGCGCGAGCCGGAACTGGTGCTGCCCGCGATTGCGCAGGCGCTGGGCATCGAGGAGGTAGCGCACCAGCCCCTGCTGGAAATGCTGCGGGCGTATGTGCGCGAGAAGCAGTTGCTGCTGGTGCTGGACAACTTTGAGCATGTGCTGGCGGCTGGCCCTCTACTCGCCGATCTACTCGCGCAGGCCCCGCACCTGAAAGTTCTCGCCACCAGCCGCGAGTCGCTGCACCTCTATGGCGAGCGCGAATTTGAGGTGCTGCCTCTGCCACTGCCTGACCTTTCAGAGCAGGAGCAAAGTGACCTCTCTTCCATAGATTCGGCGGCAGTGAGGCTCTTTGTGGAGCGGGCGCAGGCGGTCAGACCCTCGTTCGCGCTCACGGCTGAGAATGCGCGGACGGTGGCGGAGATTTGCGTGCAACTGGATGGGCTACCCCTGGCGATTGAACTGGCTGCCGCGCGCATCAAGCTCTTAACGCCACAGGCCATCCTGGCGCGCTTGCAGAGCCGTCTGAGCTTTCTGATCGGCGGAGCGCGCAACCTTCCGGCGCGCCAGCAAACGCTGCGTAAGACACTCGACTGGAGCTATGACCTGCTCTCTCCAAACGAGCAGCGTTTCTTTCGCTGTCTGGGCGTCTTCGTCGGCAACTGGACGCTGGAAGCGGCGGCTGCTATCGGCGCGGGAGATGGAGCCGACGAAGACGAGACGCTCGAATTGCTCACCTCACTGGTCGATAAAAGCCTGGTGCGCGTGGTAGAGGAGACTGCGCCAGGAGAGACGCGCTTCATGCTACTGGAAACGATTCGGGAATACGCGCTGGATAGCCTGGAAAAACACGGGGAGCGCGCGGAGGCGCAGCGACGGCACGCTCAGTTCTATCTCCGGCTGGCTGAAGAGGTTGAGCCTGAACTGTATGGCGGAGGTCAGCGAGCCGCGCTGAACCGACTGGATCGCGAGACGGGCAATCTACGGGCGGCCATGCGCCAGGTCATCGCCGCCGAAGAGGTTGAGCTGGCCCTGCGACTGGCGAGCGCGCTGAGCGGCTTTTTGCAGGTGCGCGGCTCCCTGAACGAGGGCCACCACTGGCTCGAAGAAGTGCTGGCTCTCAGCGAGGCATCACCCGCGCTGGCCTTACGCGCCAGAGTCCTCTACGCCTCCGGCGTCATGGCCCACATGCGCAACGATCTTGCGCTGGCACGGGCGCGCCACGAGGAGAGCCGCAGGCTGGCAGCGCAGGTCGGCGAGCGGCGCACGCAGGCCCTCGCCTGTGGCGCGCTGGCCATGCTGGAACTCTATCTGGGCAATGCCGGGGCGGCGCGCAGCTTCGCCGAAGTCGGCTCGGCCCTCCTTAAGGAGTCGGATGATCGCCGGGCAAGAGGGACACTGCACAGCATTCACGGGCAGATTGAGAGCAGATTGTGCAATTTCGACCACGCCCGCACGCGCTTCCACATCAGCCTGATGCTGCTACGCGAGGTGGGCGATCTGAACGGGCAGGCTTCTGTGCAGGTGCATCTCGGCAATATTATGCGTTTGCAGGGCAAGCTCAAAACAGCTCATTTCCTCTATAGCCGCGCCCTGACGCTCTTTCAGGAGAACGGCGACCGTTGGAGCCAGAGCATCTGCCTGACCGGCATCGGCGATATCCTGCGCTTGCAGGGCAACTATGATGCCGCGCGAGCGCGCTTCCAGGAATGCCTGGCCTTGACCGCCATGCTGGGCAACCGGCAGATACAGGCGGTGGCGCTGACCGGGCTGGGGCAGATCGCCATCTACGAGAATGATATGCGACAGGCGGCGCGCTCGCTCAAAGAGAGCCTGCGTCTGGTGCGCGAGATCGGACATATGCCCGGCATCACACAACTTCTGCTCGGCCTCGGCGATCTGGAACGCTATCAGGGCAACTATGATGCCGCCACTGCCTACTACGAACAGTGCCTGACGCTGACACGCGAGGTCAATGACCGCGTGAGCATGTCCGGCGCGCTCTTTGGCCTGGGGGATATCGCGCGCGAGCGAGAGAATGCGGCGCAGGCATGCATCCTCCTCAAACAGAGCTTGCAGCTTGCCTCAGAGGTCGGAGATCGTCTGGGCCTGCTCTCCACACTCGAAACGTTCGCCTGGCTGTGCCGCCAGATCGGTCTACCCGAACGGGCCACGCAATTCCTCGGCACCGTCGAAGGCCTGCGCGACTGGATGCAGATTCCCCTGCCACCTACTTTTTTCGCCCGTCATGAATACGAGGTAGCCACACTGCGCGAGACGCTGGGCGCACGCGCCTTCAACGAAAGCTGGGCCTACGGGCGCACCATGACACTCAAACTCGCCCTCAGCATGGTCGCGCGCATCTCCGTTCCCGCTCAGAACGAAGCTATCCCGGCAAAGCAGCATCCCACCTACCCGGCAGGATTGACCGCCCGCGAAGTTGAGGTGCTGCGCCTCGTCGCTCAGGGCCTGCCCGACGCACGCATCGCCGAGCAACTGGTCCTCAGCCCGCGTACCGTCAATACCCACCTGCGCTCCATCTACGCTAAAATCGGCGTCTCCTCACGCAGCGCCGCCACCCGCTTCGCCTTTGAACATGGCCTTGTAGACTTCAAAAACATCCCATGAAACTACTCCCTTTCCTCTTTCGTGTCCAGAATAGTTACAGTATATAAAGATTTCAAACCCTTTTATACTGTATTTATTGAAGTTTTCGCTTTATATTACAAAAAAGACGGTGACGAGGATGACTCGCCACCGTCTTTTTTGTGAGCTACCTGCTAATCCTGTCGCTTGATATAGGCGACGGACGCTATGCCAGTAGTAGCCAACTGTGGGCTACCCGTGTTGAACGAGGTTTTGTTGAGCGTCTGCTCAATAGCGGGGATGGGAGCAGCCTGGCAGACCGAAGCCGGTTTCTGGTTAGTGGTCATGCAGATCGCGGCGGTCAGGTAGTTGGCCGTGCCGATAACCCCCTGAGCAATCGGCGAACTGGAATCTGAGAGCGCGCTGGCTATCTGCTGCCAGTTTTTGCCTTCGAGTACCTGTGGCGAAAAACCCGGGCCAATCATCAGGTACTGGTTGCCGATATCGGTGAAGGGAATACTGCCTGTCTGATCTGTATAGGGCGGAGCGTCGTACTTGTTCACGATCTGCTGCTCGTCGGCGGTCGGCGTTTCTAGCGTGACATAGCCGCCATTGCCATCGGGCTGGTTGGTCGTGGTCTCGACGGAGACAAAATCGATATAGGAACTGCTGTAGCTGCTGCCGTAGAACGAGAAGGTGGGCGTGCTAGCATAGACATCACTTGCCGAAGAGGTGGTAATGCTGAGATTCTTAAAGGTACCGAAGCGGCTGAGGGCGACCAGCATAGACCAGCGTTGAGCGGCGCAGTAGGGACAGTATTCCGCGCCAAAGTAGAAAAATTCGGGCTTGCCGTTCGGGCCGTTGAGGGCAGGCTGGCCCGGAATGTATATCGGCTTCGTTGTCACATTGCCAATATCGACGGCTTGCAGTACCGACGGGCTGACATTCGTCACCTGGTTGACCACCTGCGCGGGAGCCGGTTTGCGCCCGTTAATAGCGATGCTCGACGATGACGATGTGCTGGCTGGCTGCTTCGAGAGATAGAAAAAGATAGCGACGACCGCCGCGATGACGAGCAGGGCAACCGCGACCCAGATAATCGGGCTGACCGGCGGAGAAGCCTGCTTGCGTCCTCTACTCTGGCTCTGACCGGTGCGCGTTTTCGCCCGGTTGCGCTCGGCGCTCGCCACCTGCTGCGAGCGCACAGCCTCGCGTCGCTGAGCCGCCGATGTTTTCTGGGCGCCAGAAGGAGGCGTCTGCGTCTTCTGGGCGGATGTTCCCTGCTTCGTCGCCGATTGCTGCCCTGCTGCCTTCCGGGCAGCCGTTACTTGCCTCGTCGCCGATTGCTGCCCCGCTGCCTTCTGTGTTGTCGCGGGCGTCGCTCTCTGCGCCGGGGATGATTTCCGTTTCGACTTTGCCATTGTATGATTCTCCACTGTACGTACTTCAGAGATTACTCCCCCTCATTTTACCACCACAGGCAAGTATTTCTGCCCGCAAGAAATACGTTCCCTGCATGCGCTATCTTCTCATTGAAGAGGAAAATAGGGCTTCTACCTGATAGACAAAAGAAACCGCATGCTATATGCTACGTTATAGTATTTGAAGGCTTTATCTGATGGATGTTTCCTGCAAGGGGTTATGCAATTTGCTTCCCCTTTGTAACTGTGTGCGTAGGCATTCCAGAGCGCATCGCATCCACTCACCATGTCATGCTGAGCGCAGCGAAGCATCTGCGGGTGCCATACTGAGCAAGGAGTCGTCTCAGATGCTTCGCTGCGCTCAGCATGACATGGAAAGAGCATAGCGCGAAACATACGTGAGATAGATTGGAATAGACAGCAATTATGAATATTACCGCCTTCGCAATGATCACGCTGGTCGAGCTGGGGGCAACCTTCTGGGTAGGGGCACAGTTCTGGCAACTGTTCGTGCTGCAGCCGGTGGCCGAAGACACTGCGCCGGAAACGCGATTAATCACCAGCACAATTCAACAGCGTTTCGAGCGCGTCTTCTCGGCAGGGACGCTGCTGGTGCTGTTGCTGGCAAATCTCGGCGTGCTGGTGGCGCAGGCCCTGAGTATCAGCTCTGCCAGTGGCGGAGCCTTCGATCCGGGTACGCTGGTCAAGCTGGCAACGACGGGACGCAGCGGCAGTTTCTGGATATTGCTCGAAGCGATTCTGCTGCTGGCATTCTTTATCGCCCTGTATCTTCTGCTCAGCAAGCCGCAACGGCGGTCGCGCGCGATCAATAGAGTGCTGGCGTGGGTCAATCTGCTGCTCGGCCTCGCGCTTTTTCTGGCCATGAGCCTGTCGAGCCAGACGGCAGATGTCAGGAGCAATCTCGTGGTCTTCGCCATCCCCGTTGACTGGCTGCACCTGGTAGCCTCGGCCCTCTGGGTTGGCGGGCTGATGTATATTGTCACCAGCTACCTGCCCATCCTGCACCGCCTGTCTCTACAAGAGCGTGCGCGTTCGCTCGCCACCATCCTGCCTTACAACACTCCCTGGGTCATCGTCGGTATCGTCATCCTGGCCGTGACCGGGCTGGCAAGCGCGCAGATACATTTCTACTCGTCGCAGCAACTGTTCGGCACCGTGTATGGCCGCACACTGATCGTCAAAATACTGCTCACCATCGCCCTGGTCTTCCTGAGCGCCTTCTCCATCTTCAGCCTGCTGCCGCGCCTGAAGAAAGAGACGGGCAAATACGAGCATGCCTTGCAGCGCCTGCAAGCTATTGAGGCGGCGCCAGAGCCGGTAGCAAATATGAAACGCGCCCAACCGGCAAACGACACGGGCGACGAGAGAACTGCGACCGGCAAAGGACGCACCGGTGGACTCAGGCACCAGGTCAAACTGCGCGAGGAGCGGCTGACAAAGAGAACAGGGCAATTAAGCAATTCCCTGCGCTGGGGCGCATTGCTGGGCGTGGGCATCATCGTCTGCGCCGGGCTGATGAATGTGCTATCCGGCACGCTCGCGCCGCCCACCGCCGCTCAGCAGCCCACCAGCAAACCTGGCCCGTTCAATAAAACCGTGCAGACAGCCGACGGCAAATTTACGGTCACGCTCAACGTCAATCCCAACACCTTCGGCACCAACGTCTTTACCGTCACCGTCATCGATAACAGTACGAACCAGCCGACGACCAACGTGAAAGTGACCCTGTTCACCAACATGCTGGACATGGATATGGGAACCGATACCATCCCTCTGCAACCGGACGGCAAAGGCCACTTCAGCGCGCCCGGCGAGCTGGAAATGGCGGGCAACTGGGATATTCGCATCCAGATACGCACATCTGACAACAAGCTACACGAGGGAGAGGTTAAACTGTATACGCCCTTTTAGGGTGGGAAAGCCAGCCGTCCCGTCTCCGGCTCCCAGGCCACCCGCCAGGGGTGGCCCTACTATACACGAAGCCATGCGAACTGCCCGTAGTATAGTAGGGCCACCCCTGGCGGGTGGCCTGGGGAATGTGGGTGGCCTGGGGAATGTGGGTGGCCTGCAGCGAGGCGGGACGGGGGTAGTGAAGATCATTACAACGGAGAGACGATGCAAACAGCTTTTTTTCATAGCAGCAAACGAAAGAGAATGGCCCTGTTCATATCTGGCTTGCTTGTCCTGATGGCATTTCTATTCAGTGCTTGCAGCCTCGATTCCGGAACGCAGGCCGCGCAGGGTACGCCAACACCTGTAGCGGTCAACGGCTTTGGCAGCGCGCAGAACCATGTTCACTCCCTGATAGCGCAGCCAGATTCCGTGCTGATACTGGCAACGCATTATGGCATCTTCCGGTCCGCCGACGGGGGAACAAGCTGGCAGATGGTCGCGGCAGGCCCGAATCAGCCGATGCAGGGCTTGATGGCCTACTCGCTGGTTGCCAGCCCGCTCAATCCGCAGCGCCTCTACGTGCTGACGCTGCCCGCCACCATCCCTCATGCCGGAGTGCTGGGCCTCTACACCAGCGCCGACGATGGGAAGACCTGGCAGATGGCTATTGCCACCGCCAGCGTCACGTCCAGTTCCATCTACATGGTCGCGGCAGGCAACGACACGCCGGATGAGGTCTATATCTACCTGCCCGACCTCGGCGCGCTGGGCCTGCGCGTCAGCCTGGATGACGGCAAACATTTTTCCAGCACGGGGACGCTGCCCTTCAGCAATATCCTGGGCCTGGTCGCCATTCCCAACCAGCCGGGGCACCTGCTCGTCTATGGCAGTGGCGGCATCGCCAGTAGCAGCGACGGCGGCGGACACTGGCAGCTCATCAAGGGTATTAGCGGCGAAATCTATGAGATGCACATGGCAGGGCCGCGCACTCCCATCTATGCCTCCGGCGACTCCGGCATCTACGTCTCACAGGATAGCGGCAAAACCTTTCAACTGGTAAACCAGACCTCTTACGCCGGTCTCGCGCCCTCGCCCACACAGCCACAGACGGTGTATGGCAAGACCGGCCTGACCGTCTTTCGCAGCACCGATGGCGGCCATACCTGGAAGGCGTTGCCGCATATCAGCGGCAACCTCAGCAACATGGCGGTCGACCCGGCAAATCCGGCGCAGGTCTATCTCGCGCTCTCCTACCCTACCGCCGTCTACATACTGAACGCCAGCGGGGCCGGATGGACATCGCTCACGCCGAAAGCATAGAAGAGAGGAAAAGATGGTGCATACATCGTCAAAACAGGCTTCCTCCCGCCCTGCCCTGTTTGCGCGCATAGTCGGGGGAGCATGGATCGCGCTGGCGTTGCTGCTGGCCGAGCTCGTCTTTCCGGGCCATGCCTCGGCGGATGGCGGCGCGCCCAATCTGGCCTACGTGGCGGGAACCGCGCAGGGCATCAGCGTCATCGATATCCAGCAGCAGAAAGTGACAAAGACCATCTCAGTGGCGGGCGACCCGCATACCGTCCTGCTCAGCCTGGACGGGCGTTTCCTCTACGTCTCGCAGCCGGGACTCAACCGCGTCTCCATCCTCTCAGCCAGCACGGGCCAGACCATCTGCTCGGCCACCGTCGCGGGCCAGCCATCGCTGCTCACAATTGACCCCGGAACGAACACGCTCTACGCGGCAGGCAGCGGAGCAAATAGCATCAGCGGACTCAGTGACACCACCTGCGCGCTCAAACAGACCATCACGCTGAAAAGCCCCGTCTATGGCATGATGGTAGCGGTCGTCGGCACAGGCGACAACGGCGGGACGGGCAACCAGCTCTGGGTCTCTGAAAACAACGATCTTGTCTACTACGACTCGACCGGCAAGCAGCTTGGCAGCTTTGCCATTCCGGGCGGGCCGCAATATATCACCATCCCTACCGGCTCCTTCATCTACACCACAACCCGGCAAGGCGCGGTCTACGCCGTCGATCTCAACACGCTCAAGCTGACAGGTCCGCTCATCTCCGATGGCCCGTTCGGCACGATGGATTACGACGCCGTAACCGACGAGATCTACGTCCCCAACCTGCAAAAAGAGCAGATCGAGGTTCTCGCCCCCCTGATTACGGGCGCGTCTGTGCCACACGAGCCAGCGCGCACCATTCCCCTCGGCGTCAAACCACAATCCATCGCCATTACCAGCGACGGCCAACTGGGCTTTGTGGCGTTAAGCGGCGGCAACGTCGCCATGCTGGACATTCCGGGGCGGCAACTCATCAACACCATCCACGTCGGCGGCGACCCACAGTTCATCATCACGGGCCTCTACCCGCCGGTGATCGGCACCACGCCGCAGCAAGCCTCCTTCTGGACGACGGTCGCCACTGTGCTGGCCTACGTGCTGGTTGTCGCCCTCATCATCATCCCCATCCTCTTCTACCGCCGCTACAGCCGCGCCCGCACCTTTAAGATGAAGAAACGGGAATAGCGGGAGCATCGCCGGGCATGTCATGCTCTCGCTCCCGCTCAGCATGACATGCCCGAGAACGTTTTCAATACTATGCCAATCAATGCGGGAGTCGTGTTCGCGGACATGTTTTCTCTCGTGTGCTTCTTTCTGCGTTCCAAATAGGTAGAAATACTGAGGGTTTTTCTCGGTAGAAATGCTTGTTTTTTCTAAGAAACTCTGGTATATTACAACTAAGCGTTATTTTTGAAGATATCCAGTGCTTCCTGGTATCTTCGAGTTGGACAGGCAGAGCGAGAAAAGGGGGCTTGCGGCTCGTTCCGGTGTCCCTACGTGCGTTCCCTGCGTTTCCTGTGCCGGTGTCCTTTTTGTGGGGAAGAACCTGTGTGTGCTATCACAGAGGAGGATTGCGCCTTGAGCTAAGCAGTCGTGTCCATCCCGTTGTATTTGCAAAGGAGTCATGACGCCCCCGGAAAGTTTGGTCGCCTTCAGCAGAGCGTCATGAGCGGTCGTTTCCCGCATGGCTAGTATAGCATGTGGGTCAACTTTCTGTGAAGAGAAAGGAACACCCCTAGGGCTTCTGCGCGTCTGTTTCTGACCGTATCTGGTCAACATCGTCTGCGTTCTGTTCGGCGTTTGTTGCTCACCGTCCTGTTGTTATTCCTGGTTCTCTTCACAGCGCAGGTTGCCCCCTGGCCGCTCACCCATGCTCCTACCGCCTCGGCTGCCGCGCAGGGCAATCCCAATCCTCCTCTGCATCCTCCCTCCTGGCTCAAACCGACCCGCGTCAAGCCGCCGTATCTGGGAAAAACGGTCAAGCCCAGTTCCGGCGCTCCTCAGCTGGCTCCCTATCACTGGCGCGTGTCGATGTCCCCGCTCACGCTCTCCCTCACCGCGCAGGCGCAGCACGTGCTGAGCAACGATGGCCACCTGGAAGTCAGCATTGCCGCCGGAAGCGTTAGCCAGGCGCAGGTGCAGGCCGCTGGCGGCACAATCACCCTGAATATTTCCCAGGTACTGCCCGGCTCCGGCGGCCTCTCCAGCGAATTTCTCTTCTTTGGCAGCTATCAGTTGCTCTTCCGTGATGCCGCCGGTAAGCTGCTCTCGACGCTCTCGCTGGCTCATCCCCTTGTCATCAGCTTCCACCTCCTCTCCGATCAAAAGGCGCTGCTGGTGCGCGGGCAGAAAGTCTATGCCATCTGGCGTGGCGGGGACGCTTCCACCCTCACCAGCACCGTCACGCCCATCTGGAGCAATCACCCCGTCTATCCTTCCCGCCTGCTGTATGCCACCACCGATCCGGCTGGCCTGGTCTATACCATCACAACCACACTGGGGGCGACCGCCAGCGGCACAGCCAGCAACCAGCCCTTGCCTGCCAGCACCATCACCTTCGGCACGCAGGCTCCGCAGGCCAACTGGGGCAGCCCGCAGGCCTCCCAGGTTGATCTCAACTCCGGCGGCCTCATGTATTCCTATCCTTTCGATCTCCCCCCTGGCTCTGGTGGCTTGACTCCACCGCTGACCATGACCTACACCAGTGGCTCGGTGGCTGAGAGCCATAACCTGCAAGCCGCCTCGCCCTGGGTGGGCGAGGGCTGGAACCTCTCGCTCGGCTCCATCAGTTGGGCGCAGGAAAACGTCACCCCTGGCACGACCAACCGGCTGGAAAATGTCTGGACCATCACCGATGCCACCGGAATCAGTGGGCAACTCATCCCGCCGGACCTCAAAGCCTCCACTGGCGATCCAATTTATCCCTCCAGCTTTTCCTCGCCCTACATCTGGCATACCGCCCCGGAAAGCCACGCCAAAGTCAACGAATTTCTTGATAGCAGCGGCTTCCCCTGCTGGCGCGTGCATACGCCCAACGGCCTGATCGAGGAATTTGGCTGCACCTCCGACTCCCGCCATACTTACATCGATAGCTCGGGGGTCACGGTGGTCTGGCGCTGGGACCTGGACCTCATCATTGACCGCTACGGCAACCAGATTCACGTCACCTACCAGGATCATACCAATAGCGATGGCTCGGTGCGCGATGCCGTGCTTTCCACCATTGAATACGACGATCCCAATTGCCATAATGCCAGCAGCAGTTGCTCCAGCTGGAATCCGCAGGTCAAACTCATCTTTGATGCCAGCCGCATCATTCCCAACAGCCAGATCACCAATCCCAGTTCCCCCTGCCTCAACTGGGCTGGCACCAATTACTATCGCTGTGATGACCCGGTTGATCTCTCCGGCTCTGGCGGCCTGCCGGTGCCGAAGGTTCTCAATACCTTTGCCCTGAAAGATCTCAAAGTCGAAGTGCAGGGCAATCTCTTGCGCGAATATGTCTTCTATTACGACCAGAACAAACCTCAAACGATCACCGACCCGGTCTCGGGGCAGAGCGAGAGCATTGCCGGCTATCTCATTCTGACAAAGATCGTCGAGGAAGGCACCAACGGCAATACCGTCGCCTCACCCTCGGCTCCGCCGGTGGTCAATCTGAGCTATATCTCGCGCAACGAACACTACGAAGACCTCTACCGGCTGGCCACGCCCACCAATAACTGCAGCCCGGCTGGCTGGTCGCCGAAAGATGGCAATGGCAACTGCTACCTGTGGTCGCGCACCTACAGCACCTATTTCCTCTCAACCATAGACAACGGGCGGGGCTGGCACGAGAACATTACCTGGGAGGAAGCGCGCAATAACACGCAGGGAGTCGATAGCGGAGCCATCAACGATCCCACCACCTGCAACGGGCAGGAGACCTCCACCGACAAGTGTGGCCGCGCCGACGACCAGAGCTGGAGCCGCATCGTGGTCAAACAGATCGATGCCTATACCACTTCCAGCACGACTCCCTCCTCCACCTGGCAGTACCAGTACTACTTGCAGCAGAATCTGCCGGCCAACTTCCCCGGCAGCGCCTGTTCCAGCTGTCACCAGGGCTTTACCTGGGGCAATGAGAACGATGCCGACTACGCCGACTACTATAACGGGCAGTTCATGAGCTTCTATAAAGTCCAGGTGACGCAGCCCGATGGCTCCTACCAGATCCATACCTATGGTGGCACACCCGGCTGGGGTCTGGCCGATAGCAGCATTACCTGTTACCTGCCCTCACCGCAGACCTGCGTCGTTGCCTCCTACTTTAGCGATACCTCCAGCAGCGTGCTGGCTGCAACGCTGGCCGGCCACGAGCAGGAAGAGGACGATTATGACAGCAGCGGCAAACTCTTGCAGGTGCAGAGCTGGATTTCCGCCCATAACTGCCCACCTACCGGGGTGGCCACCAGTCAAAATTCGGGCGGGTCATCTTCTGATCCCGGCGGCAGCCAGCTCATCAGCGAACTGGACGAAAACAACCCGGTGGTGGTCTGCGACCCGCGCGTGACCCACGAGGATCTCTACCTGGTCGATGGCGTCACCGACATCAACGGCTACCTGTCCGATGCCAGGGTTGTCCACAAGCATATTGACTACCAGCACGACACGGACGATCAGGGCGTCTCGGCCTACGACTATGGCAACACCACCAACATCGCCCTCAGCGGCAACGACCTGGGCAGCACCGACTTCATCACGCACCAGACCTTTTACCCGCACGATGATATCAGCAATGGCATCTACCTGACCGACCTGCCCGCCATCGTGCAGACCCAGAACGGCACCAACTCCCAGAGTGGCACGCCCGTTGCTTGCAGCCAGTTCATCTATGGCGCCAATAGCTCGGTGACCACCTCCCCCACCCTGCCAGGGGCCACGCAATCGCAAGCCTACACCGTCGCCGGCTCAAACGGCTGCACCGGCAGCGCCAACCTGATCACGACGAAAGCCAGCTACGATGCCAGCGGCAACCCCATCACCACCATAGATGGCGATACCCACCTGGGCTGCACCAGCGGCTCCAACAGCTACACCACCTGCGCCACCTATGACAGCCTGGCCGCCCACATTGTCAAAGTCGTCAACGCGGAAAATCAAACCATCACGTCCAGCTATGACAGCAGCGCCAGCGGCGGCTTCGGCGAGTGGCTGACCGCCCAGACCGATGCCAACGGGCAGACCACCAGCTACCAGTACGATGTCCTGGGTCGATTAACGGCGGTCATTCGCCCCGGAGATAGCAGCAGCAGCCCGACCATCACCTACACCTATATCAACAATTGCAGCAACGGCAGCATCGGCCCGTGCATCGAACTGGATACGGCGGTGCGCTACACCGTCGGCGGGCCAACCTCGACGACGCAACAATGGTTCGATGGCTGGGGCCACCTGGTGGAGACGCAGACGCCCGGCCCCACCAGTGGCAAGGCCATCCTCACCTACACCGTCTATGATGGCATGGGGCGCCCGACCACCCAGAGCCTGCCCTACGCCGTCACCAGCGGGCAGGGCTACCTGGCCCCCGATCTGACGAAGGCGCGTACAGTGACCAGCTATGATGGGCTGGGCCGCTCGCTGGGCAGCGTCACCTACAGTGATGCCACCACCATCGTGCTGGAAACCAGCATCAGCTACACCGTCGCCCAGGGCGTGACCAGTATCAGCAGCGAGAGCAGCAATGCCTATGAACAAACCATCACGCTGGATGCCTACAACCACCAGAGTATCACCTACACGGACGCGCTGGGGCGCACGCGCTACAGCCAGCTAGAGAGCGGCACCGCCAGCCCGTACAGCGTGGTGCGCACCGTCGGCTACACCTACGATGTGCTGGGCGATGTCACGCAGGTGCAGACTTACGATAGCACCGGCACCGTGCAGGCCAGCTACAGCGCCACCTACGACGCACTCAAACGACTGACCGGCTTCAACGACGCTGACCTCGGTTCCTGTACCAACAGCAATATGCCCGCCGACTGTGGCAGCAGCAGCGATACCGCCTGGAAGTTCACCTACGATGCCGATAATAACCAGCTGAGCCAGACGGATGCCCGCAAGCAGACAACCTATACCAGCTACGATGCGCTGGATCGCCCACTCTGTCGCGGCACCAGTTCCTCGCAGGTCAATCCCTGCCAGAGCAGCGCCTATGCCCAGTACTTCTACGACAGCTACGACAACAGCAGCAACCCCGGTCTGACGTTCCCCTCCGGCTGTGTTGCCCCCGGCGGCAGCTATGCCTCCGACCCGGTTGGGCACGTCACCGCCGAAGCCTTCAGCAGCAGCGCGGGCAGCGGCTGGCGCTGCTCCGGCTACGACCAGCGCGGCCAGCTGGACCAGAGCATGCTTTCAGTCACCGCCGATAGCACCACTACCGTCCAGACCATGAACATGGCCTACAATGACCAGGGCGAACTGACGCAGCTAGTCTACGGCGGCAGCACCCCGGAAACCGTCACCTCCACCTACGATGTCAATGGCTACTTCCAGTCGGCCTACTTCGGCACGCCCTCCACCCCCGACCCGGTCAGTTTCCTGGTGGGTCAGGCCAGCTACACCAGCTGGGGTGGGCTTTCCGGCCTGGCCCTCGGCGGCTCCGGCCCCAAGAACAGCGCTCCCACCCCCGTCTTCAGCACCAGCTACAGCTACGACGGCATCCAGCGCCTGCAGACCAGCAGCGCCACCCTGGGCAGCCAGACCTTCTGGAACCAGACGCGCACCTACGACAACGTGGGCAACATCCTGCAACTCAACACCACCATCCCCACCACGAGCGGAGGCACGAAGGTCGATAATCAATCCTTCTGCTACGACGCCCTCGACCGCCTGGTCTGGGCAGGCAATACCGGCACGCCAACGGGAGGCGATCACTGCGGCAACGCCCCCAGTGGAACAACGATCAGCACCTACCAGCAGAGCTTCAGCTACGACAGCCTGGACCGCATGACCAGCGGCCCGATGGGCACGGTGAGCTACAGCAACGGGCATGTCCACGCCGCCAACACCCTGGGCAGCATCCCCAACAAGTACGCCACCTATGACGACATGGGCAACATGACCTGCCGCAACGTCGACACCACCACCGCCCATGCCTGTGGCGGCAGCAACCCCACCGGGGCCATCCTGACCTACGACACCGAAGGCCGCCTCGCCACCTGGACGGCTCCCAACGGCACCACCGCCAGCGACAGCTTCCTCTACGACAACGAAGGCAACCGCGTCCTGCAGCGCACCAGCGACAGCAGCGGCATCAAAGACATCATCACCTTCGATGGCTTCACTGAAACGGTTGTCAGCGGGGGCAATACCACTATCAGCAAGTACTACAGCGCCGCCGGCCAGCGGCTTGCCATGCGGCAGGGCAACACGCTCTCCTACCTGCTCAGTGACGAACTGGGCAGCACCACCATCGCTTTGAACAGCACGGGCAGCGTCACTGCCGTCCAGTTGTTCGCTCCCTACGGCAGCGCCCGCTACAGCCAGGGCACGATGCCGACCACCTACAACTTCACCG
>Ga0209810_1000672_pt1 | contig 67320 bp, 63 predicted proteins | sample Coa_R1_7_FD_187159 | JGI IMG/M metagenome (GOLD analysis project Ga0209810, IMG submission 187159) | Surface soil microbial communities from Centralia Pennsylvania, which are recovering from an underground coalmine fire - Coalmine... | ecosystem: Environmental > Terrestrial > Soil > Unclassified...
CATGAGGATGGCAGCGGGATACCAGCGTCCGTGAGCAGCTCGCGGTACAGCCGGTCGACGTCGTCGACCAGCCTGCCGACGCGGTAGCGCGGCAGGACGTGCTCCCTCCCCGCCGCGCCGAAGCGGAGGCGAAGCTGCGTGTCGAGGGCGAGGTCGGCGAGCCTGCGCGCGAGCGCGTCGACGTCGCCGACCGGTGCGAGAAAGCCGTCGACTCCGTCGCGGACCACATCCGGGACGCCGCCGACGTTCGTCGCCACGACCGGCCGCTGCGCCGCGAGCGCCTCGATCGCGACGACGGGCGTTCCCTCGTTCGCCGACGGCAACAGCAGCATGTCGAACAGGTCGAGGTACGGCGAGACCTCGCGCTGATATCCGACGAACAGCGTCCGGCGCGCGATCCCGAGCTGCTTCGCGCGCGCCTCGAGGTTGGCCCGCTCCGGTCCGTCCCCGACGAGGCAGAGCTCGGCGTCCACGCCCAGGTCGACCAGGCGCCGGAAGACGGCAAGCACGTCGGGGACACGCTTGATGCCGGTCATCCGTCCGATCCACCCGACGACGACGCGCTGCGGCGGCACGCCGAAGAGGCGGCGCAGCTCCGCGCCGCCGGCTCCGTCGGCCACGCGGCCCTCCAGGTCGATGCCGAGCCTGATCACGCTGAACTTCTCCGGCGGCGCGACGCCGAGCGAGACGAGATCGTCGCGCACCTGCGGCCCGACAGCGATCAGACGCGTCGTGTGCTTCGCGAGGAACCGTTCCGTCTCGCGGAAGAACGCCGTCCGGGCGGGATCGAAGTAGCCGCGCAGGACGTGTCCGTGGAAGGTATGCACGAGGACCGGCGGGCGCGCGTCGCCCGCCAGCAGCGCAGCCAGGCGTCCGACGGCTCCCGCCTTCGCCGTGTGCGTGTGGACGATGTGCGGCCGCACGCGCCGGATCTCCTCCACCAGCCGCCGCACCGAGATCGGGTCGTACACGGGCGACAGGTCGCGGTGAAGCTCCGGGATCTGCACGACCTCGACCCCCAGCTCGTCCGCGGCATACGACATCGAGTCCTCCCCCCGGGCGAGCTGCCCGGCGACGAGGGTCGTGTCGTACCCGCGCGGCTCGAGCCCTTTCGCCAGGTAGGAGACGTGCAGCGTCGGACCGCCCATGTTCAGACGCGCGATCGCGCGCAGAACCCGGATGCGGCTCATCCCAGGATGAACGAGATCGTGCGGCGGAGACCGTCCTCGAGGCCGACCGAGGGCTCCCAGCCGAGAAGCTCGCGCGCCGCGGTGATGTCGGCCCAGGAGTCGCGGATGTCGCCCGGCCGAGGCGGCCGCTGCTCCTTGCGCACCTCCACACCCAGGATCGACCCGATGAGCTCCGCAACCGCGTTGACGGTGGCGGGCGCGCTGGCGGCGACGTTGAGGATGCGTCCGCTCGCACCGCCGGCGTCCGCGGCGCGCAGCGTCGCCTCGGCGACGTTGTCGACGTAGGTGAAGTCGCGTCGCTGCTCGCCGTCGCCGTACACCTCGACCGCCCGGCCGGCTGCGATCGCGTCGATGAACAGCGGGACCATGGCCGCGTATTGCGAGTGCGGGCTCTGCCTCGGACCGAAGACGTTGAAGTAGCGGACGACGACCGTCTCGAAGCTGTCGTAGACGCGCGCGAAGGACACGCAGTACCGTTCGGCGGCCAGCTTCGCGACGCCGTAGGGCGAGATGGGGTCCGGCGCGAGGCCCTCGCTGACGGGGAGCTCCCGGCGCGTGCCGTACACCGAGGAGCTCGACGAATAGACGACCCGGCGCACGCCCTCATCGCGTGCCGCGAGCAGCACGTTCAGCGTTCCCTCGACGTTCACGGCCGACGACGTGAGCGGATCCTGCACCGAGCGCGGCACCGAGCCGAGGGCGCCGAGGTGGAAGACGAGCTCGACGCCGCGCACGGCGTTGTGCACGCGCTCGTACGAGCGCAGCTCGCCTTCGACCACCTCCACGTCGAGCCCGGCGAGGTTTGCGCGGTTGCCCGTGGAGAAGTTGTCGAGCACGCGGACGTCGTCGCCCCGCTCGAGCAGGCCGCGCACGAGGTTGGAGCCGATGAAGCCCGCCCCGCCGGTGACGAGGACCTTGCTCACTTCACCGCGGTCACGTGCAGGTTGGCGAACAGCGCACCGGGTACCGGCTCGCGAAGCAACGGCGCGCGCCGGTCGAGCGCCGCCCCGAGCGCGTTGAGGGCTGAGATCGCCGGGCCTGCCGCCCGGGCGAAGCCGGCGCGCTTCGCGAGCAGGTGCGCGTACTGGCCGAGCAGCATGGCGAGGCACGCGGCCGATCCCGCACCGGGCTCGACGGCGACCGAGCTCCATTCGGCGGCGCCCTCGAACAACCGGCGCAGCCCCTCGTGCGTCCACCGCCAGAGGTCGTGCGGGTTCGGGTGGTAGAGCATCACGCCGTGCGTCGAGGCGAGCACGCGGGCGCCCGGCGCGGCCACGCGGTGCAGCTCGCGCACCGCGGCCGCCGGATCGTCGACGTGCTCGAGCACCTGCGTGCAGAGCACCACGTCGAAGCTCGCGTCCTCTGCGGGAATCGCCTCCGCGGAGCCGACGATGTCTGCGGCCGCGTTCTCCTGCACGTCGACGCCCACGTACGCGGCTGCGCTCGCGAAGAACGGGTAGTAGGGCTTCGGACCGCAGCCGACGTCGAGCACGCGCTGGCCGGTCGCGCGGGCCCCTTCGGCGCGCAGCCAGTCCGCGAGCGGGCGACGGATGGACCAGCTCGCCAGCGAGCGCGGCGGCTGGCGCCGGTCGCGACCCGGCCACGTGTCGTCGATCGTCGGCATCCGCGCGAGGTTATCCGTCGGGTGTGAGCGAATGGCGCAGGGCAACGCTCAGCCCGACTGCCAACCACAGCTGCGCGTCGACGGTCAGGCCGGGGATGAGCCCTGTCCCGACGAAGACCGCGAATCCGATGATCAGCCACCCCGAGAGGACGAGCGCCTCGTGGCCGAGAGGTGGAGGCCCGCGCGTCGCCACCGGCAGCAGCGTGCGAACGACGGCGACGAGCAGCGCGACGAGGACGACGAGACCGACGATGCCGAGGTCGGAGAGCGTCTGGATGATCCCGTTCTGGACGCCCCACATGTGCTGCGGAGAGGGAAACGCTTCGGGCGGCTCGCTCGAGCCGAACAACCGGCGTGCGCTCGCGAGGTGCGGCTCGAACGCGTGCGGCCGCTTCGACTCCTGCCAGCCGACGCCGATGACGGGATGGTCGAGCCAGATCTCGAGCCCGATGTAGCCGAGCAGCGTCCGGTGCGCGTAGCTCTGGACGTTGGAGGTGGTCGCCGCGGTCTCCTGCTCGAGCCCGAGGAAGCGCAGGAAGGCGGCGATCGAGGAGCTCCGCAGGCTCACCGCGCCGAACGTGACCAGGCCGCAGAGGACGACGACCGCAACCGTCCGTCGCACGGTGACCGCCGCGCGGTACCGCGCCAGCCCCCACGTCGCAATCGCCGCGACCCACAGTCCGCCGATCGAGTCGAGAGCGGCGGCGATCGCCATTCCGAGCGCCCCGGCGACGCCGCCGACGACACCCAGGCGCCGACCGCGGCGGCCCAGCAGCGCGGCGAGCGCGAACGCGACCGCCGCCCCCGAGAACGCCGCGAAGTCGTGCTCGTCGAGGTACGACGGCTCGCGCTGGTTCGGATGGTGGCCGTACACGGTGCCGACGTCGCCGAGGAACTGGAGCACCGCGATCAGCGTCAGGAACGCCGACCAGATGGCGACCGCCCAGAAGAAGACGCGGCGGTCCGCCGCGCGGCGCAGCGCCAGCGCGGCCGCCGGCGCGAGCAGCGCGTACTCGACGAACTTGAGCGCGCTGACGAGGTTGCCGGTCAGCGAGTAGCTCGGATCGCCCAGGCGGGCCCAGGAGAGGCTGACGAGGATCAGCGCCAGGAACGCAGCCAGGCAGAGCCACACCGCTCGGCCTGCGAGCAGCGGCGCCGCACCGTGCCGAACGCCCTGCACGATGGCTACCGCGACGACGACGGCGATCGCCGCGTCGGAGAGATCGCCGTGCACGCCGGCGAACGTCAGCCCCGGCTGGTAGTTCGGGTAGAGGAAGATCAGCGGGACGCAGAGCGCGACCAGGATCCCGCCCGGCGACGCGTCGCGGAGAAGGTGCCGGCGCAGGCGCGTCAACCCCGGCGACTATAATGGCGCGCCGCGATGGCTTCCCGCGCACTGCGCCGGCGGTCGACGACGGCCGTCGGCGTCTACGCGGCCACCGTGCTCGGCGTCGGGACGACGATCGCGGCGACGAAGATCCTCGGCAGCGCCGCGTACGCGCAGTTCGCGGTCGTGTTCTCGATCGTCGGCTTCTTCCAGATGCTGCTCGACCTGACCGTGGACGAGGCGCTGATCAAGTTCGGCTTCCGCTACGTCACCGCCGAGGACTGGGGCAGGCTGCGGCGGCTGTTCGAGGTGGCGCTCGCGTTCAAGCTCGTCGGCGGCGTCCTCGCGCTGGTCGCGATCGCGGTGCTCGCGCAGTTCTCGCACGCGATCTGGCACGAGCACGGGCTCGTCGCGCCCCTGGTCGTGGGCGCCTTCGTCCCGCTCGCCCAGGCGACCGAGACCGTCGCCGGCTGCGCGTTGATTCTGCGCGAGAAGCTGCACGTCCGCGCCTGGTTCTACACCGTCGGCATGGGCGCCCGCCTCGCCGGCACCGCGATCGGCGCCACGCACGGCGTCCTGTGGGCGATGGTCGGGCTGCTCGCCGGCCAGGTGGTGTCGTCGCTCGCGATCACGTCCACCGGCTGGAGCGCCTGGCGTGCGTTTCCGTTGCACGAGAGCCGTCCGCTCGGCGAGGACGCGGCCGACCTCCGCCGCTTCGTCGTCAGCTCGACTGCCGCCACCAGCCTCACCTCGGGACGCGCCACGCTGGGAACCTGGTTGATCGGCGCGATCGCACCGTTCCGACAGGCCGCGTACTTCCGGAACGCGCAGGCGCCGCTGACGGCGCTGGCCGCGATCAGCTCGCCAGCCCGCCTCGTCCTGCTCGCGGAGCAGACCGCGGACTACGAGCGCGGCCACCGCGACCGGGTACGTCGACTGCTGCGGCGGTACATCGTCTTCTCCGCGCTGCTGATGTGCGTCGTCGTGCCCGTCGGCTGGTTCCTGATGCCCTGGGCGATGCAGGTCGCGTACAGCCACGACTTCCGCGCGCACGCGACGCAGGCGGGGCGCATCGTCCTGTTCGTCGGCGCGCTGCAGTTCGTCTCCGGCTTCTCGAAGACGCTGCCCGTCTCGATCGGGCGTCCGAACCTGCGCGTCGTGTCACACGCCGTCGAGGTGGCGGTGTTCATCCCGCTGCTCGTCGTCTTCGGTCGGCTCTGGGGCGCGACCGGCGGCGCGCTCGCGATGCTCGTCTCGACGGCCGTCTTCTGCGCCGTCTGGGCGTTGCTGCTCGTCCGGCTTCGCGACGACCTGGCGAACGTCGCGCCTGCGGAGGTCGTGTGAACGTCCTGATCGTGTCGGGAATCTGGCCGCCCGACGTCGGAGGTCCGGCGAGCCACGCGCCGGAGGTCGCCGAGTTCCTCCTGGAGCGCGGACACGGCGTGCGCGCGCTCGTGAGCGCCGCGGCGCCTCCGGCGCCGGCGCCGTACCCGGTCGAGTGGGTCGACCGGCGCCTGCCGCCGGGCGTGCGTCACGCGCGCGGCGTCGCGCGGATCGCCGCGCTGGCCCGCGGCGCCGACGTCGTCTACACGACGGGAATGCTCGACCGCTCCGCGGCAGGCTGCCGGCTCGCGCGCAGGCCGTACGTGGTCAAGCTCACCGCCGATCCCGCCTACGAGCGCGCGCGCCGGCTCGGGCTCACGGCGGCGTCGCTCGCCGCCTTTCAGCGCGAGCGGACGCTGCGTACGCTTCCGCTGCGCGCGTCGCGCGACCGGGTGGTGGGCGGCGCGGCGCACGTCGTGGCTCCCAGCGCGTTCCTGCGCGAGCTCGCGCTCGCCTGGGGAGCCCGCGGCGCGACCGTCCTGCCGAACCCCGCCCCGAGCGTCGACGGGCTGCCGCCGCGCGCCGAGCTGCGGCGGCGGCTCGGCTTCGACGGCCCGACGCTCGCCTACGCCGGTCGCCTCGTCGCCCAGAAGGACCTCGGGACGGCGATCGAGGCCGCGCGTACCGCGGGCCTCCCGTTCGTGCTCGCGGGCGACGGCCCCGAGCGGCCGGTGCTCGAGCGGCTGGGACACGCACGCTTCCTGGGGCCCCTGCCGCGCGCGCAGGTGCTCGAGCTCTTCCGCGCCGCCGACGCCTCCGTCCTCTCCTCCGCCTGGGAGAACTTCCCGCACGGCGCGGTCGAGTCGCTCGCCGCCGGCACCCCCGTCGCGGCGACGGACGTCGGCGGCGTGCGCGAGGTCGTGCGGGACGAAGAGAACGGCCTGCTCGTGCCGCCCCACGACGTGGCCGCGCTCGCCGCGGCTCTGCGACGGCTGGTCGAGGAGCCCGCGCTGCTCGAACGGCTGCGCGCGGGGTCGGCGCCGTCGGTGGTCGAGCTGGCGCCGGAGCGTGTCTACGGCCGGCTGCTCGAGATCCTCCTCGCCGCGGCGGTGACCTGATGCGCGCGCTCTTCGCCGGCCGGACACGCTACGCCAGCCCGCTCTCCGTCACGCAGGCGCGGAAGTTCGAGGCGGTCGGCCGCGAGCTCGACTACCGCGTCGTCGGCAGCGCGGCCACGCGCGAGCCGCCGCCGCCGCGCTTCACGCTGCTGCCGCCGCTCCGGCCGCGTGCGCTCGACGGCGCCGCGTTCTACCTCCGCCTGCCGTTCCTCCTGGCCCGCGAGCTGCGCTCCTTCGACCCCGACGCGGTGATCGCGCAGAGCCCCTACGAGGGGCTGGCGGCGCTCGCGGCACGCCAGCTCGCGCGCTCGCAGACGCCTGTGATCGTCGAGGTGCACGGCGACTGGCGGACGGCGGCGCGGCTCTACGGCTCGCCGCTCCGCGCCGCGCTCGGCCCGCTCGCCGACCGCGCGGCCGCGCTGGGCGTCCGGCGCGCCGACGCCGTGCGAACGGTATCCGGCTTCACCTCCGGGCTCGTCCGGCAGCTCGGCGTCGAGCCGGCAGCCGTCTTCCACACCTACATCGAGATCGGCGCCTTCCTCGCAAGCGAGCCCCAGCCGCTGCCGGAGCACCCGCGGTTCGCCTTCGTCGGCGTGCTCGAGCGGTACAAGAACGTCGAGGGCCTGGCCGCGGCCTGGCGCCTCGCCGCGCCGCGCGTGCCCGGCGTGTCGCTCGAGCTGGTCGGCGCCGGCCGGCTCGTCGAGACGGTCGAGGCGCTCCTGCGCGACGTCCCCGCGCAGACGACGTGGCACCGCCGCCTCGAGCCGGGCGAGATCGCCGCGCTCCTCGACCGGTCGACGGCACTCGTCCTGCCGTCCTTCTCCGAGGGGCTCCCACGAGTCGCGATGGAGGCGCTCGCGCGCGGCCGGCCGGTGATCGGCAGCCGCGCGGGCGGGATCCCGGACGCCGTCGTCGACGGCGAGAACGGACTGCTCGTCCCGCCCGGCGACGCACCCGCGCTCGCCGACGCGCTCGTCCGCCTCGCGAGCGACCGCCGGCTGGCGGAGCGGCTCGCGCGTGCGGCGCGCGGGTCCGTGGAGCGGCTCCTCGTGCCGCCGGACGAGTACGCGCGGCGGGTCGCGGAGCTCGTGGCCCGGGTGGGCCGCCGGCAGCCGGCTGCGCTATAAGAGGCGCACCACGATGAAGGGCTGGTCGTCGCTGCTCGCCGTCGGCGCGTGTCTGGCCGCATTCCTCGCCGCCGTGGCGCATGCGCCGGCGGCGTTCCGGCAGCTCGACAACAACGGGGCGATCTACGCCCACCAGGACTCGCTCAAGCGATCGCTCCGCGCCGCCTACGGAACCGAGATCGACCCGGCGTTCCTCATCCAGGCGAAGGCGTTGATCCCCCGGACCGACACGTACTCGGTGATCTGGGGCGACCGTGCGCCGGGCGCGAACGCGAACACGCTCGCGGCGATCGCGCCGTTCGCGGGCTACTGGCTGCTGCCCCGTCGCCAGGTCACGCCCGCACCCGGGTCGGCGCCCGACTGGGTCCTGTCCTACGGCGGCGACATCGCCTCGCTCCACTACCGCTACGCGCGGCTCGTCCGCGCCGGGCCGGGGCTCGAGCTCGCCCAGGTGCTGAAGTGACGGCGCTCCGCATCGCGGCCATGGACGTGATGTACGCGGGCGCCGGCATCGCGCTCCTGTACGGCCTCGGGATCGTGCGTCACCCGCGCTCCGCGCTGCGGTACCTCGGCCTCGCGCTTCTCTGCGGCTGGGCCGCCGTGGGCATCGGCACGTCGTACCTGCTGATGGCCGACGCGGCCGGCACGCTCCCCGAGGTCTGCCTCGTCGCCCTGGCCCTTGCCGTCGCCGGGCTCGCGCTGGGTCGCGTCGTGCGGCCGGTGCGTCTCCTGCCGCGCGTGTGGTGGAGCTCGCGGACAACCTGGACGGCCGGCGGCGCCGGGGGCCTGCTCCTCGTCGCGTCGCTGCTCGAGATGCTCCGGAGCGTCAGGCTCGCTCAGCCGGACGAGTGGGACGCGTGGGCGTTCTGGGTTCCGAAGGCGGAGGCGATCGTCTACTCGGGCGGCCTCCACACCGGCCCGGGGACGATCGAGAGCTTCGCGAACCCGGACTACCCGCCGCTGGTGCCCACGCTCGACGCCACGACCTTCCGCTTCGCGGGCCACGTCGACCCGGGGTTGCTGCCCGCGCAGCACTGGGTGCTGGCGGTCGGGCTGTTCGCGGCGCTCGCCGGCCTGCTCTGGGACCGCGTCTCGCCGGCCGTCCTCGTCCCCGGTCTCGCCGTGCTCTCGATGCTGCCGATGTACCAGCGCGACGTCGGCTCGCTGCTCGGCGACGAGACGCTCCTCACCGTCTTCGCCCTGGCGGGCATCGCGGCGGCGCTGTGGCTCCTCGAGAGCGATCCGCGCCACCTGGCGCTCTACGCGCTCTTCGGCAGCGCGATGGCGCTCGCGAAGAACGAGGGATTCACGTACGTGGTCGCGATGGGTGCGCTGCTCGTGCTGCTCGGCCTACGCCGGCGGCACCCGGCACTCCTGCTCGCGCTCGTGCCGCCGGCGGCGATGCTGCCCTGGAAGCTCTGGAGCAGCGTCCATCACGTTCCGCCGAACGACTACTACCGCTTCTCGAACCTGCTCCATCCCGACTATCTCGGAGACAGGACGGCGAGGCTCTGGCACACGCTGCACGAGCTGCCCCAGTACTACCTGGCGTGGGACCGCTGGCTGCTGACGCTCCCGATCGCCGTCGTGCTGCTCGCCGTCGTGGCGCGGCGCCGACCGGCCGTCGCCCTCTTCGTCGCGGTGACGGTGGCGGTGGGCTTCGTCGGCAACGTCGTCGTCTACTGGATCAGCCCGTCCCCGCTCGACTGGTACATCTCGACCTCAGCCGACCGGACGGCGACCGGACCGCTCGTCTTCCTCGCCGCGCTCACGCCGCTCCTGGCGTACCAGGCGATCCGGAGCCGCGAGTAGCGCTTCACTAGAGTCGGCCGCGTGCCGGGCAGCCGCGTCGTCTTCGTCACCCAGCAGGTCGACCCGGCGCATCCGAACCTCGGCGCCGCGGTGTCGCTCGTGCGCGCGCTCGCGGGCCGTGTCGACGAGGTGGTGGTGCTCGCGCTGCGCGCGGTGCCGGGCGCGCTGCCGCCGGGCTGCCGGGTGCGGACGTTCGGCGCCGGCAGCCAGGCGGTCCGGGGCGCACGGTTCGAGCTGGCGCTCACGGCCGAGCTCCGGCCGCGGCCGCTCGCCGTGATCGCGCACATGAGCCCGATCTACGCCGTGCTGGCGGCGCCGCTCTGCCGGCCGCTGGGCGTCCCCGTCATCCTCTGGTTCACGCACTGGCGCGACAGCCGCACGCTCAGGCTCGCCGAGCGTGTCGCGGCCGCCGTCGCGACGGTCGACCGCTCGTCGTTCCCCTTCGAGTCGGCGAAGGTCGCGGCGATCGGCCACGGCGTCGACCTCGGCACGTTCGCCTGCCGACCCGATCCGGCCGGCGGGCCGCCTTTGCGCGCGCTCGCCCTCGGCCGCACCTCGCCCGCCAAGGGCCTCGAGGGCCTGATCGCGGGCGTGCGGCGGGCACGCGCGCTCGGGACGGACGTCGAGCTCGAGATCCGCGGCCCCTCGGAGACGGATGAGGAGCGCCGGCACCGTGATCGCCTGCGCGAGCTGGGCGGAGACGGGGTGCGGCTCGCCGAGCCGGTCGCGCACGACGCGCTCCCCGCCGTCTTCGCGCAGACCGACCTGCTGCTGAACGCGGCCGCCGCAGGCTCGCTCGACAAGTCGGTCTTCGAAGCCTGCGCCAGCTGCGTCCCGGTGCTCGCGTCCAACCCGGGTTTCGCGGCCCTCCTGCCGCCGGAGCTACGCTTCGAGCGCGGGAACACCGAGCAGCTCGCGGAGCGGATCGCGGCCTTCGCCGCCCTCACCGCCGCCGAGCGGGCGACGCTCGGGCACGAGCTCCGCGACCGGGTCGCGCGCGAGCACTCGACCGACAGCTGGGCCGAGGCGATCCTCGCGCTCGCGCGGCGATGACGACCGTCGTCCACGTCCAGAAGGTCTCCGGGATCTCCGGCTCTGAGGCGCACCTGCTCTCGCTGCTGCCGCTCCTGCGGGAACGCGGCTGGGACGCGCGCATGCTCGTGCTGCACCAGGGCGAGGCGGGCGCGCGGGAGTTTGCGGCGCGGATGAACGCCTGCGACGTGCCGACGCAGACGTGGCCCATGCGTCTCGATCTCGACCCGCTGACGTTCGCACGCCTGACCCGGCTCGATGCGGCGATCGTCCACACGCATCTCGTCCACGCCGACGTGCACGGGCTTCCCGCTGCGACCGTGGCGCGGGTGCCGGTGCGCGTCAGCACGAAGCACGGGTTCAACGACTTCCGCGGCAACCGCCTCGTCGCGCTCGGCGACCGCGCAGCGGCCCGGTTCGCGCACCTCCAGATTGCGATCTCGCACGGGCTCGCGCGCTACCTCGCCGAGACCGAGGGCTTCCCTCCCGACGCGTTCGAGGTGGTCCACTACGGGATCGCGGCGGGAGCGGAGCCGCCGCCACCGCCACCCGAGCCGCGGCTCGCCGCGGTCGGGCGGCTGATCCCGATCAAGGGCTTCGAGGTGCTGCTCGAGGCGTTCGCGAAAGCGCGCGGCGAGGTGCCGGAGCTGACGCTGGAGATCGCCGGCGACGGACCGCTCTCGCACGATCTCCGGGCGCGCGCGCCCGGGGGCGTGACGTTCCTCGGCCACGTTGCGTCGGTCGGCGAGCTCTACGAGCGGAGCGCCGTCGTCGTCGTCCCGTCGCGCGGCGAGGGGTTCGGCATGGTCGCCCTCGAGGCGGCGGAGCGAGGACGCGCCGCAGTGGTCGCCGACGTCGGCGGGCTGCCCGAGATCGTGGCCGACGGCGAGACCGGGATCGTCGTCCCCGCGGGCGACGCGCACGCCCTCGCGCGGGCGCTGGTCGCACTCGCGCGCGATCCGCAGCGCGTGCGGGCGTTCGGCGAGGCAGCGCGCCGACGGGCGCTCGCTCAGTTCTCGGCGGCGGCGGCAGCCGAGCGGATCGACTCCCTGTATCGGACCCTCCTCCAGAGCCGCTCCACGGCGGTCGCGGCCAGGAGGACGAGCAGGAAGTCGAAGGGAACGCGGTAGCGCGTCGTGCCCGCGAAGAGCGCCGCCGCGGCGGTGTTGTAGCCCTCCAGCACCACCGCCAGCACCGCGAACCCGCGCGGCGCGAAGAAGAGGCCGACGGCAGCGAGCGCGTAGATCGGGATCATGTAGACCGGCTCGCCGATCCTGCGCGCGGCGTCCCGCCACGTGCCCTTGCCCGACCGCGTCTGCGTCTCGTGCGCGCGCGGGTCCCAGAGCAGCTCGGTCGCCTGCGCCATCAGCTTCGCCTTCTCGCCCGGGTGGTGGCGCCAGAAGCGGAACGTGGCGTGCTCGTACAGCGTCATCTGCGCGCACTCGTCCACGCGCACGATCTTGTGGTCGAGCCGCCAGAAGTCCCACTCGTACTCCGGCGTGTACTTCGGCGCCCCGGGCAGCGGCGGCACGTCGTCGATCCAGCCGCCGTGCGCGAGCACCCGGTACGTGTTCACGTTGTTCGCCTTCCACAGCGCCCGCCCGTCCGTGGTGAGCGCGAAGCAGCCGACCTGAACCCTGTTGCGCACGACCCACGGAGCGACGACGACCGCGCAGGCGGCGAGCAGCGCGACGACCGCGAGCGTCCGGCGCGCGGGCAGCCGCCAGGCGACCCAGGCCGCGAGCAGGAACGGCAGCGCTGCGAGCCTCGAGTTGCCGAGGATCGCCAGCCCGCCGATCGCGCCCGCGAGCGCCACGAGCGCGAGCGAGCGCCGCGCGACGGCCGCGAGCAGGCACAACACGAGCCCCGCCAGGACGACCTGGTCGACGATCTCCCGGTTGACGTGCACGTCGTGCCAGATCAGGTACGGATTGAGCGTCGCGACCACGCCGGCGAGCGCGGCGAGCCCGGGAGCGATCCGGCGGCAGATCGCGTAGACGAGGAGGGCGGTCACGGTGGCGACCGCGGTCTGGGCCAGCCCGACCACGAGCCAGTGCCGCCCGAAGATCCAGTACAGCGGCACGAGGAAGAAGCCGTAGAGGGGCTGCGTGTCGGCCGACGGCACGCCCGGGGCGAAGCCGAAGGTGCCGTACGAGACGAAGATGCGGGCGAAGTCGTCGCTCTTCTCGGTGTACGCGGTCAGGATCGAGCCGCGCTCGGCCGCGAGGACGACCAGACGCGGGAGGATCGCGGCCGCCGCAACCAGCACGGAGCCGCGTTTCGTCGCTGACAAGATGCGCACGGTGGAGGCACTCCAACGGTACGCGGTCGTCTCCTGCCACGTCGAGCGACCGCTCGACGACGCGGTGTGGCCGTGGTTCGAGCAGCTGCTCGAGCGACGGCCCGGAGGCTTCGTCGTGACGCCGTTCCTGCGCCCGCCGGCTGCGGCCGCGCAGGAGGACGAGGGGCAGTGGCTGGAGCGCGCGCGCCGCGCGGCGGCGCTGGCGCCGCTCGGCCACCACACCCACTGGGGCGGGCCGGACCAGGCCCGGCCGCCGAGCGGCGTCGACGCCGCGGCGGGTGTCCGCGCCGAGACGGAGTGGCTTCGAGCACGCGGGCTGCGGCCGCGCTACTTCTGCGGCGGCGGCTGGTACCTCGACCTGCCGCTCGCGCGGTCGCTCGCCGAGCTCGACTACGTCGACTGCACGGCCACGACGTTCCGGCAGACCTACCTGGCCGAGGGCGCGCCGCGACTCCAGCTCGAGGGGCCGGCGCGGCTGCGCCTGCCGGAAGGACAACGGCTGCTCGAGCTCCCCGCGACGCACTCCCTCGGGATGCTCGGCCGTGGGCTCGTGCGGCTGCACGGGCTCGTCCACGTCCACTTCCACGACTGGGAGCTCGCGGGGCGGGCCCGGCGGCTGGCGCTGGAAGGGCTGCTGCGAGCGCTCGCCCTCAGGCGGCGGCCGCTGACCCTGGACGAGCTGGCGGAGCGCGCCGCGGCGGCGCCGGAGCGGCCGTGGCCGTAACGGGGCCGTCAGGGGGCTACGATCGGCGCGTGACGACGAGCACGAGGAGCCCGACGACCGCCGACGAGACGCGGCCGGTGACCGAGGACGTCCGCGCCGCGACGCCGTATCTCCTCTCTCCGACGCCGATCAAGTCCCTCCTCCGCCGCCTCGCGAGCATCCTCGCGCTCGTCACCCTCGACGTGGGCGGGCTCGTCCTCGGCCTCTACGCCGCCTTGACCCTCCGCGCGCTGATCTTCGACCCGAAGCCGATCCTCTGGGGCTTCCTCTGGGACAACGAGACGAGCTGGCTGGCGTTCCTGATCCTGATGCTCGTGCTCGTGTTCTGGCAGGCGGGGCTGTACGCGCCGCGGGAGCTGCGCGAGGGCGCGGGCCGCGTCGTCCCGAGCGTGCTGCTCGTCACCGCGCTGTCGCTGGCGTTCGCGATCGGCACCGGTCAGCACTTCACGACGTTCGGTCTCTACGTGGCGGGCGCCGCGTTCGTCGCGGCGCTCATCAGCCTGTTCCGGGCGTCGTACGAGAGCGCGACCGGCTCGCTGATGCGGGCGGCCGGCATCCGCCGCCGCGCGGTGCTCGTCGGAGACGAGGATCAGCGGGCTCACCTGCGCGCGACGCTCGGCTCCAGTCGCGGCGGGATCGACTACCGGTTCGCGGGCGAGGTCGAGGCCGGGCCCGAGGTCGAGGAGGTGCTCGAGCAGTGGGCGCTCGACGAGCTGATCGTCGCGAACGCGGGCATCGACGACCGTCGGCTGCTCGAGATCGTCGAGGCGGCGCATCGCCGCGGCGTGAAGGTACGCGTGGCGCCGCGGACGACCGAGCTCCTGATCGAACGCGGCGAATACGTGCCCGGCCAGGGTGTGCCGCTGTTCGAGCTCCGGCCGCCGATGTTCGCCGGCACCGAGTGGCTGACGAAACGGACCTTCGACCTGGTAGTGGGGACGCTCATCGTCGTCGTGGGGCTGCCGCTCTGGCTCGCGATCGCGCTCGCGATCAAGCTCACCTCCCGCGGCCCCGTCCTCTATGCCGACGAACGCGTCGGACTGGGCGAGCGGACGTTCCGGATGCTCAAGTTCAGGACGATGGTCGCGGGCGCCGACAGGCTGCAGCCCGCGCTCGAGCGACGGAACGAGGCGACGGGTGCGCTGTTCAAGATCCGCGACGACCCGCGCGTGACCGCCGCCGGCCGCGTGCTCCGACGCTTCTCGCTCGACGAGGTGCCGAACGTGGTGAACGTCCTGCGCGGGGAGATGTCGCTCGTCGGGCCCCGGCCGCTGCCGCTTCGCGACCACGACCGCCTCGCGCCGTGGCATCGGCGGCGCCACCACGTCCTTCCCGGCATGACGGGACTGTGGCAGGTGGCCGGACGTTCGGACCTGACCTTCGACGACCTCGTCCGGCTCGACTTCTACTACCTCGAGAACTGGTCGATCTGGCTCGACGTCACCATCCTCTTCCGGACGCCGCTCGCGGTGCTGAGCCGCAGGGGCGCCTACTGAGCCTGGATCCACCGATCTGCGCGGGCGGTGCGCCCGTCTGGGCTTGCCAGGCCGCTTCCCGTCCGGGTCTCGGCCCCTGCGGGGCCTGCACCCGGCCGGTGCGCTCCGCGCCGTGCCGGCAACGGCCGGGCCTCGGCCCGTCCGTCGCCGTCCCGCCGCGTCCTGGCGGCCCAGCCGAACGCCCCGCGGTCACGCATCTTGGTGGATCCAGGCTGAGACCGCTCGCTCACAACAGGACGACCGTGAACGGCACGTCCTCCTGGTCGGAGTGGTCGCCGAGCGTGACGGTGAAGCTGCCGTCCTGGTTGTGGCCGATGTCCGCGCCGACGCCGCCGCCCGTCTGCGGATCGGCCGCCATGCCGCTCACGATCGCGCTCGTCGCTGGATTGCCGATGAACCGCACCTGGTAGACGCCGCGGCTCAGGCGCCGGGCGGTCACCGGCGTGCCGGTGCAGTTGAAGGCGCGGCCGAAGTACGAGCGGTTGGCGGTGAACTGATCCGGCAGGTTCGCCACGCCCTTTCCGGGCTGCCCGGTCACCTCGAGGATGCCCCGGATCGCGCCCTGCGCGCAGCGAGGTTGCGGCACCGACCGCTCGCCGAGCGCGAACGCCGAGCCGCCGAGCGCCAGGAACAGCGCGAGCCCCGCCACGACGAGCGCCGGGCTGACGCGGATGCCGTGCTTCATGTCTCCTCTCCCTTCGATCGACCGACCCCCGCGTCAGGCATCGGCAGCTAACGGCGTCGTAATGAGCCTCTGAGACACTTGTTCGGGATGAGGATCCTCGCCGTCGCCTCTGCCATCGACCTCGACTTCCGCTACGGCTGCACCCCCGCCTGGTGGCAGCTCTGGAAGGGCCTCTACGAGGAGGGCGTCGACGTGGTCGTCACCCCGTACCGCGGCCGGCCCGTGGAGTCGCCGTGGTGGCGGACGGCGCCGAACCCGGCCTTCCTGGAGGGCGAGTCGTTCGCCCGCGCCCGCGACCTCGCCGCCCGCCTGCGCGGAGACTCGCTGCTGCGCCGCGCGGAGGAGAACCCGGAGGACGGGCTCGGGGACCGGCTCACGCGCGAGGTCGTCTGGCGCTGGGTGACGCCGCGTTGGCGGCGACATCTCGAGCGGCTGGTGGAGCGCGAGCGGCCGGACGCGGTGGTCGTCTTCACGGTGCCTATGGCGCACCTGCGCGGTGTGCCCTCGCACCTGCGCGCGCGCTACGGCGTGCCCGTGGTCTTCTACGACGGCGACGCGCCGATGAGCCTGCCCGAGTTCGGCGGCATGGACACCGGCTTCAACTGGTACCACGACGCCGACCCTTCGGAGTACGACCTCGTCCTCTCGAACTCCGAGGGTGCGCTCGGCCGGCTGCGCGAGCTGGGCGCACGCCGCGCCGAGGCGCTCTTCTGGGGCGCCGATCCCGACCTCTTCGCGCCGCAGCCGGTGGAGAAGGAGATGGACGTCTTCTTCTACGGCTACGGCGACAAGTTCCGGCGCGAGTGGATGCAGGCGCTCGTCGGCGAGCCGTCGCGGGCGCTTCCGGAGGTGGATTTCGCGCTCGGCGGCCGCGACTTCCAGGGCGACGTCGGCCGGGCGCAGCTCGTCGGCGACGTGCCGTTCAACGCCTTCGCCCGGGCCATCTCCGCCGCGCGCATCAACCTCTGCATCACGCGGCGCGCCCACGCGTCGGTCGAGGCGTCGTCGACGTCGCGGCCGTTCGAGCTCGCCGCCGCCGGAGCGGCGATCGTCTCGAACCCCTACGCGGGCGTCGAGCGCTGGTTCGAGCCGGGCTCGGAGCTCGTCGTGGCGCACGACGCCGCCGAGGCGACGGCCGCCTACCGCGAGCTCCTCGCGGATCCCGCGCAGGCCGAGGAGCTGGGCGGCCGCGCCCGCGAGCGCGTGCTCGACGAGCACACCTACCGCCACCGCGCCCGCCGGCTGCTCGAGCTGACCGGCCTGCGCGAGGGGACACGTGTCGGTTGACGGGACGCCGCGGCGGATCGCGATCGTGCCCGCGTTCAACGAGGAGGGCAACATCGGCCGGGTCGTCGACGAGCTGAAGGCGTTCGACCCCGCGCTCGACGTGGTCGTCGTCTCGGACGGCTCGCTCGACCGCACCGCGGAGGTGGCCGCGGCGCACGGCGCGCAGGTGCTGCGGCTGCCGTTCAACCTCGGCATCGGCGGCGCCGTCCAGACCGGCTTCCGCTACGCCTCCGAGAACGGCTACGACGTCGCCGTGCGCTGCGACGGGGACGGCCAGCACGATCCCGCCGAGCTGCCGAAGGTCCTCGGCCCGGTGCTCGCCGGGGACGCCGACATCGCCGTCGGCACGCGGTTCGGCGGCGAGGACGGGTACCGCTCCTCCGCCGCCCGACGGCTCGGCATCCGCGTGCTCGCGGCGGTCGTGTCCGCGATCGCGCGGCAGCGCGTCACCGACACGACCTCCGGGTTCCAGGCGCTGAACGCCCGCGCGCTCGCGCTGTTCGCGGGCGACTATCCGCACGACTACCCCGAGGTCGAGGGCATGGTGATGACGATCAGGCACCGTCTCCGCCTGCGCGAGGTGCCGGTGCGCATGCGCGAGCGGGAGCACGGCCGCTCGTCGATCACGGCCCTCCGCTCCGTCTACTACATGGCGCGGGTCATGCTCGCGTTGTTCGTGGGGCTCTTCCGCCGCGACGTGGTGCCGACGGAGCACGCATGAACGTGGTCGCCGCGCAGACGCCGTTGAAGGTCTCGATCGCGGCGACGGTCGCGTCCGTGATCCTCGTGCTCGTCGTCTTCGAGCTGATCCGGTCCCGCCGGCTGCGCGAGCGGTATGCGCTCCTCTGGCTCGTGACGGGCGGCGCTCTCGTCGTCCTCTCGGCATGGCGCGGCGGTTTGAACACGATCGCCGGCTGGCTCGGCGTGCGCGGCTATCCGCCTGCCGTGCTGTTCGCGGTCGGCCTGCTCTTCGTGATCCTCGTCCTGCTGCACTACTCGACGGTGATCTCGCGGCTCTCCGACCAGAACGTGATCCTCGCGCAGCGGCTCGCGCTCCTCGAGTCGGAGCTGCGGCGCCGCCTCGAGCCCTGAGCGCGGCGCCGACGCACGCGGCCTTCGTCACCGGCGACGGCATCGCCTACCGCTGCGGCCACGCGTTCTCCGACGAGCTGGTCGTTCACGACGACGGAGAGAAGGACTGGTGGTTCTGCAAGCTCGACCGGCTGGAGACGTTCCTCGTGGAGCATGCACCCCGCCGCCGGTTCGTGCTGGTGACGCACAACAGCGACTACCCGGTCGACGTTCGCTATCGCAGGCTCCTGCGCAGCCTGCGGATCCGCGCCTGGTTCGCGGCGAACGTCGCGTTCCGCCACCGCAAGCTGGTCCCGTTGCCGCTCGGGATCGCGAACCCGAGCTGGGAGCACGGCGACCCGGAGACGCTCCGCGCCGCGCAGGTCGCGAGCAGCCGCAAGAGCATCCTCGTGGACGTCTCGTTCTCGCTGGACACGAACCCCGCGGAGCGGCGACGGTGCCTCGAGGCGTCCGGCCTCCCGCTCGGCTCCCGCGTGCCGTACCGCGACCACCTCGCGCGGCTCGCCGCGTCGTACTTCTGCCTCTCGCCGCGCGGGTACGGCATCGACACGCACCGGACGTGGGAGGCGCTCTACCTTCGCACCGTGCCGGTCGTCACGCGAAGCGCGCTCACCGACGAATATCGCGACCTGCCGTGGATCGTGCTCGACGACTGGTCGCAGCTCGGCTCGCTCGAGCTCACGCCGGAGCTCTACGCGCGCACGATGGGCGACTGGCAGCCGTCCGCGCTCAGCCTCGACGCCCTCGTGGCGCGCATGTGCCGGCGCGTGTCGAGTCGCTAGGCACCGGCCCGCCAGCCGCCGGCGGGACCACGGTAGGTGCCACGCAGAAGCGCCAGTGGCGTGCGCGCGAGGATCAGCGCGTCGAGGCGCGGCGAACGGTGCTCGACGTACCAGACGTCCAGCTCGATCCGCTCGGGCCACGGCAGCGTCGCCCGACCGTTTACCTGGGCCCATCCGGTGAGGCCGGGCTTCACCTCGAGCCGGCGGCGCTGCCGCTCGCTGTACGTCTCCACCTGGTAGCGGAGCGTCGGCCTGGGACCGACGACCGACATGTCGCCGCGGACGACGTTCCACAGCTGCGGCAGCTCGTCGAGCGACAGCTTCCGCAGCACCCGACCGACGCGGGTGATGCGCGCGTCGCCCTCGTCGACTGCAAAGCCGGCGCCGAGCTTCTCTGCCCCGACGACCATCGTGCGCAGCTTCAGGAGCTCGAAGTCGCAGCCGCCCTGGCCGACGCGGGACTGGCGATACAGCACGGGACCGCCGTCCTCGAGCTTGATCGCGAGCGCAGCGAGGCCGAGGACGGGCGCCGACAGCGCCAGCCCGCCGGCGGCGAGAACGACGTCGGCGGCGCGGTTCATCTCGTCCCCTCGGGCGGCGCCCACGTCGCCGGCACGCCGCGACGCAGGTAGTTCGCGAGCGCGAGCACGGTCGCCCACGCGACGAGGACGTAGTAGCGGGCGATGCCGACGCCGAGAGCGGCGGCGGCGAGCAGCGCCACCTGCGCGGCGAGGACGGCGTCGTAGACCCAGCCGCGACCGCCCGCGACGAGCGCGATCGACGTCCCGAGCAGAACGACATGCAGCAGGCCACTTGCGTAGCGAAGCAGCCGGTGGGAGACGATCTCGAGCAGGTAGCGCGGCGGAAGACGCCGAAACATCGAGCCTCGAAGCGTGATCAGCCAGCAGTGCTCGAACATCCGCACCTTGCGGCGGTACTCGGTCTCGTTACTCGGCGTCGGCTTCTCGAACGCCGCCGCTTCCGGCTCGTACACCGCCCGCCGGCCCCGCTGCACCATCAGGTACGGGAACGCGAGGTCGTGCCCGAACCGCGGGTCGACGTCGACGTAGTCGGAGCGCCGGAGCGCGTAGATCGAGCCGTTCCCGCCGGTCACGGAGTGGAGCGTCGACTCCTGCGACCGCAGCCATGTCTCGTAGCGCCAGTAGAGCCCCTCCTTGTTGTCGCCCGCCGCGTCGAGCAGGCACAACCGGCCCGTCACGTAGGCGACCGCCGAGTCGGCGAAGCTTCGGACGAGCTTCCGCAGCGCATCCGGCGCCCAGGTCGCATTGGCGTCCGAGAAGGCCACGATCTCCCCCGACGTCTCGGCCACGGCGCGGTTCTGCGCCGCCACCTTCCCGCCGCGCTCGCAGCGCAGCAGCCGCACCGGCGGGTGGTAGGACGCGACGAGCTCGTCGGTGCGGTCGGTCGAAGCGTCGGATGCGACGACGATCTCGAGCTTCTCGCGCGGGTAGTCCAGCGCGAGCAGGTTGTCCAGCCGGCGCTCGATCACCGACTCCTCGTCGTGGGCCGCGACGACCACCGTCACCGAAGGCTCGACGTCCGCGGCCGCCACGCGTCGCGGCGAGAGCCGCGCGAGCGCGGCCGCCACGAGCGGGTACACGGCGTGCGTCCAGACGAGCGCGGCGAGCGAGGCCCAGAACAGCGCCTCTGCCGCGATCACGCGAGAGCGCCCATCTTGCGCAGGAGGCGGTCGACCTCGGCCCGGTCGACTCGATCCGTCGACATCGCCGGGTCGAACTGCAGCGACCAGATGCGGCGGTCGAACGTGCGCCGGTCGATCGCCTCCACGACGCGACCGGCGCCGTCGACGCAGAGCTCGAGCGCGAACGGGTTGCCTCCACGGCGGTACGTCAGGCAGTCGAAGGCGGGGAGCACGCGGAATCCCGACAGGGTCGGCGAGTCGAGCGGCCCGATCAGGCGCTGCACGACATGAAACCCGTTCAGCTCGCGGTGCGCCTCCCGGCGCGCCTCCCACCGCCCGACGACCACGAGCACCGCGGCGATCACCGTCGCTGCGGCGACGGCAGTCGCCGCCCTACGCCTCGACCAGCTCACCGAGCATGCTCCGGTAGCGCTCGAAGGCGACCGTGCGGTCGGCCTCGCGGACGACGTACTCACGGCCCCGGCGACCCAGCTCCTCGAGGTCGAGCTCGCCGTCGTGTGCCGCACGGATGACGCGGGCGAGCTCCTCCGGACGTCCGGGCGGCACGACGACACCGCACCCGACCCGCTCGACGACACGGGCGGTCTCGCTGTCCGGGTCCGCGGCCACGACGACGGGGCGCCCGGCGGCGAGGATGCCGTACAGCCGGCTCGGGACCACGTAGCCGGCGAGCCCGCTCGCCAGCCCCACGACGTGCACGTCCGCGCCGGAGAGCGAGAGCGACAGCACCTCGCGTGGCTGGTAGCCGAGGAAGCGGACGTGGTCGGCCTCGAGGCGATCGGCGAGCTCGACCAGCTCTGCGTGGCGGGCGCCGCCGCCGATGATCGCGACGACGAGATCGTCGAGGTCGCGCAGGAACGTCGTCGCGCGAACGAGCGCGTCGAGGTTCTGCGCGTGCCCGACGTTGCCCGAATGCATGACCACGAAGCGCTCGGCGAGCCCGTGCTCTCGCGACCAGTCGTTGTCCTTCGGCGCCGGGTGGATCGCGCCGGTGTCGACCCAGTTCGGGATCACCATCACGCGCTCCGAGGGCGCGCCCTTCTCCTCGAGGCGACGGCGCATCGTCTCTCCGATCGCGACGACGCGGTCGGCGCGGCGCAGGTAGAAGCCGATCAGCGCGCGCAGCACCTCGATCAGCGGCTTGCTCTCGAGCCGTTTCAGCTCGACGGCGATCTCGGGGAAGACATCCTGGCTGACGACGACCAGCGGCACCCGGAAGCGCCGGGCGATCGCGAGCGCGACGTCTGCGATCACGGGTGGGTCGGTCATGCAGAGAACGATGTCCGGCTTGCGCGCGCCCAGCCCCGCGCGCAGCGACGAGAGCAGGTAGGTCAGGTAGTTGACGCCCCGCAGCAGCAGGTTGCTGCGGTCGAAGGCGGTCGAGCGTACCCGGACGATCTCGACGCCCTCGTGCCGCTCGCGTCCCGGGCCCGCCGGAGGGATGGCCAGCCGCCCGGTGATGACGGTGACGTCGAAGTCACGCGCGAGCGCAGCGCAGAGCTGCGAGAGCAGGTAGGCGGTCGCCTCGAAGCCCGGCCAGTAGTACTGGTTGAGGACGAGCAGGCGCGGGCGACGCTCGCTCCTAGGCATCGGGCACCACCGACCCGAGCAGGAACGCCGGGATCCACAACGTGGCGGTCGCGATGTTCCCGACGGAGTACAGGTACGACTGGAAGAGCGCGGCGACCAGCCCCGCGGCCAGCACGCCGAGCCCGGCCGCCGCGAGAGTCCGGCCGGGCCCGCGCAGCGCGCGCAGGCCGGCGGCGGCGAGCACCGCCACGAGCCCCGCGAGCGCGGCGAGGCCCGCGAGCCCGAGCTGCAGCGCCAGGCCGATGTACGAGTTCTCGGGCAGTCCGCCGACGAACGAGTAGTAGCGGTCGACGAACACGTCCTGCTCGGTGCCGAAGCCGTGGCCCGTCACCGGCCGTAGGGCTGCCTGGTGGAGCGCACCACGCCACGCGTCGAGGCGTCCGCTGCCCCCGAAGAAGCTGCGCCGCACCGACGGCTCGCCTCCGCCCGGCAGCGGACGGCCGATGTCGGCGTCGAGCGGGTACGAGGCCTCCGCGTCGAGATAGCCGGCCCGCGGCTTCGGCGCCGCCTGGGAAGGCGCGGCCGGTGTCGCGGACGCATGCGCGGACGGCTTGGGCACGGACTGGATTCCCGCCCCGGCCGCCGTCAGTGCCACCACGGCGGCGAGGCCGGCCGCCAGCTGCCGCGTCGACCCGGCGCGGGCCGCAACCACCACGGCGCAGCCCGCCGCTGCCGCGAGGAGGCCGCCGCGCGAGCCGCTCGCGACGATCTCGCCGACCAGCAGGGCCAGAACCGCGGCGGCGAGAAGACGTCGCCGCCGCTCGATGACGCCCCAGAGCGCGAGCGGTGCGGCGACGCCGAAGAGCAGCGCCACCGTGTTCGGATCCTGCCCGAACCCGCGGAAGCGCGCCGGCGCCTCGTAGCTGGCCGCCTCCACCGCGGCGGAGTGGTCGGCGCCCAGCAGGACGAGGCCGACGAGACCCACGACCGCAGCGCCGCCGAGGAGGCCCGCGAGCAGCGCCCGTGCGCGATCGACACGCCCGCGCACCGCCGACGCGAGCAAGAGGCACGTGCAGAACAGAAGGGCCAGCGTGAATGCGCGCTCGACCGTGATCCGCCGCTCGACCGACCAGGACGCGGAGAGCAGCGCCAGGCCCACGAGACAGGCGGCGGCGACCGCCGAATCGCGACGGGGCGCCGGGCGCGGAAGCGCCCAGAGCGCCGCGACCACGAGCAGGGCCACGAGGACGCCCCACCGCGCGGCATGCGCCGCGCTCGTGACGCGCGGCAGCGAGCTCGACCCGGCCGCGAAGGCGACGACCGTCGCGCCGGCGAGCAGCGGCACGACCCGGTCGAGGACGCGCTGGCGGGGTGCACGCTGCAACGCGTGCAAGGATAGTCGGCGCCTTGAGCCACCCTGAGCGGATCGTCCCGGACGAGACGGAGCCGGGCGTCGTCGCGCTGCACGCCAAGCGCTACGAGTTCGCAACGTCGTGGTGCGACGGTCGCGAGGTGCTCGACGTAGCCTGCGGCGTCGGCTACGGAACGGCCATCCTCGCCCGCACCGCGAGCCGGGTCGTGGGCGGCGATCTCGACGAGGGTTCGATTGCCTACGCCCGCGGCCGGTACGGCGCCCCGAACGTCGAGTTCCGGGTTCTCGACGCGGAGGCGCTGCCATTCGACGACGCCTCCTTCGACGCTGTCGTCTCCTTCGAGACGATCGAGCACCTCGACCGTCCGGAGCGGCTCGTCGGCGAGGCTGCGCGCGTCCTGCGCCCCGACGGGACGTGGCTCGTGTCGACGCCGCGCGTCGAGAGCACGACTCATGCCCCGGCGAACCCGCACCACCGCGTCGAGTACTCCGCCGCCGACTTCGAGCAGCTGCTGCGGGCACGCTTCGACGGAGTTGCGCTGCTCGGTCAGCGCCGGCGCCTGACGCGTCGGCACGAGCTGCTGCGCCGCGCAGACGTGCTGGGGCTGCGGCGGCGCTCGGCGCTGCTGCGCCGGGCGAGCGCCCTCACCGGCACGCCTGCCACGGAGCACGCCACGCTCGACGACGTGGTGATCGCCGCAGGAGACCTCGAACGGGCGACCGAGCTCGTCGCCGTCTGCACCCGGCCCCGCCGGTGAAGGTCGTCCATCTCGTCCTCTCCGGCGACGTCGCCGGCGGGCAGCTGGTCGCGCTCGCGCTCGCGCGGGCCGCGCGCGACGCGGGTCATGCCGTCTCGTTCGTCTCGCCGACGGACGGGCCGTTCCTCGCGCGGGTGCGCGACGAGGGATTCGGGGCACGTGTCGTGCCGCTTCGCGGCGCGCTCGACGCCGGCGCGCTCGTGCGGCTCGCCCGCGGCTTCCGGGTCGAAGGTGCCGACGTCGTCCACACGCACGGCCACTTCGCGGTCAACGTGCTGGGGCGCGTGGCGGCGCGGCTCGCAGGCGCGCGTGTCCTCTCGCACATGCACATCGAGAACGCGTTCCGGCAGGGCCGCGGCCGCTCGCTGCAGGTCGCGCTCGACAATGCGAGCGCCCGCCTCTGCTTCGCCCTGGTCGCGGTCTCGGAGGCGACGCGCGACAGCCTCCTGCGCCAGGGCTACCCCGCGTCGCGAGTCGTCACGATCCACAACGGGATCGAGCCGGCCGAGCCCGCCGAGCCGGTCCGGCTCGCCGAGGGGCCGACGATCCTCGAGGTCGCCCGCCTCGCCGAGGTGAAGGGGCAGCGAACGCTGCTCGAGGCGCTGCCCGAGCTGGAGGCGGCCGCAGTCCTGGTCGGCGAGGACCTCGAGCGGAGCGGCGAGTATCGACGCGAGCTGGAGGAGCTCGGGCATCGGCTGGGAGTCGCCGAACGCGTCGTGTTCGCCGGGCGCCGCGACGACGTGCCCGGCCTGCTGGCCGGCTGCGACGTCGTCTGCCTTCCCTCGACGGCGGAGGGGCTGCCGCTGGTGCTGCTGGAGGCGATGGGACAGGGGAAGCCGATCGTCGCGAGCGCGGTCGGCGGCGTGCCGGAGCTCGTCCTCGACGGCGAGACGGGCGTGCTGGTGCCGCCCGGCGATGCGCGAGCGCTCGCCGCAGCCCTGCACCGGGTGCTCGACGAGCCTGAGCTGGCGCGCCGCCTCGGCGAGGCCGGCCGCCGGCGGGTCGCGGAGCGTTTCGCAGCGGCGGCGGCGGCCGCGCGCATCCTCAGCCTCTACGAAGAGGCTCCCTAGAATGGCCGCGATGCCGCGTCCGACGCAGGCGGAGGTCCGCAGCTGGTGGGCCGACCATCCGATGACCTACGACTGGCGCGGCGAGATCCCATACGCGCCGGGCAGCCCGGAGCACCTGGCCGAGGTGGAGCGGCGGTTCCTTCGTGAGGCGTGGTTCGCCCAGGAGCCTGGCGCGCCGCCGTTCTCGGCCCTGATCCCGTTCGGAGAGCTGGCCGGGAAGGACGTCCTCGAGGTCGGCTGCGGCAGCGGTGTCCACGCGCGTCTGCTCGCGGCAGCCGGCGCGCGGCTGACCGCAGTCGACCTGACGCCGACGGCGGTCGAGCTCACGCGCCGCCGGCTCGAGCTGGCGGGGCTCGTGGCAGACGTGCGGGAAGCCGACGCGGAGGCGCTCCCGTTTGCGGACGGAGCGTTCGACTTCGTCTGGTCGTGGGGCGTCGTCCACCACTCGGAGCACACGGAGCGGGCGCTGGCCGAGATCGCGCGCGTGCTGCGACCGGGCGGTCGGCTGGCGCTGATGGTCTACCACCGCAGCTCGATCACCTTCTGGGGCCAGTACGTGCTCTACCGCGGCGTGCTGCGCGGTGGTCTCCTCCGCGAGTCTCCCGACGAGCTCGCGCACCGCTGGTCGGACGGCGTCATCGCCCGCCACTTCACGCGGAAGAGCCTCGCGGCCGCGCTCGACCCCTGGTTCGACGGGGTCGAGACACAGGTGATGGGGCAGCTCGGCGAGGCGGTGCCGCTGCCGGCGCGGCTGCGCGAGCCCGTCGCGCGGCTCATGCCGTTGCCGGCGCGGCAGGCGCTGCTGCGACGGTACGGGTGGTTCCTGCTCGCGACCGCCCGCCGCCGGACGTGACGCGGCTCGCGCTGCTGACCGAGATTCCGGCGCCGTACCGGATTCCGCTCTTCAACGCGCTGTCGACGCGGCTCGAGCTACGGGTGCTGTTCCTGCGCGAGCGGAACCCGCTTCGCCCCTACTACGAGCTGCACGCGAACGAGGTCCGGTTCGAGCGAGCGGTGCTGGCGGGTGTGGACGTCACCGTCGGGGGACGCTGGCTGGTGCTGAACGGGGGTGTCGCGCGCGGCCTGCGCGGCACCGACGCCGTGCTGCTCGGGGGGTGGAACCAGCCGGGGTTCTGGCAGGCGCTCGCGTGGTGCCGGCTGCGCCGCGTGCCGGCGCTCCTCTGGGTGGAGAGCACGATGCGCGACCGGCGCTCGGGCCGGCTCGAACGCGCCAAGCGCCGACTGCTCGCCGGAGTGCGCGGCTTCGTCGTCCCGGGCGCCGCCGCGCGCGACTACCTGCTCGAGCTCGGCGTCGGCGCCGAGCGGATCACGATCGCGCCGAATGCCGTCGACCCTGCGATCTTCGCCTCCGGCAGCCGAAGGCGGGCGAACGGCCGCTGCCGGCTGATCGCCGTCGGGCGCCTGGCGCCGGAGAAGGGCCTCGACACGCTCCTTCGCGCCGCGGAGGGCCTGCCCGTCGAGCTCGTGCTGGCGGGGATCGGGCCCGAGGAGGCGAAGCTGCGCAGCCTGGCCGGGCCGAACACCACGTTCCTCGGGGAGGTCGGGCGCGACGCGCTGCCGTCGCTCTACGCGGACGCGGACGTCGCCGTCGTCCCTTCGCGCTCCGAGCCGTGGGGGATGGTGCTGAACGAGGCCGCGCTCGCCGGCCTGCCGCTCGTCTCGACGACGGCGACCGGCGCCGCAGGCGAGCTGATCGAGGACGGCATCAACGGCTTCCGCGTGCCCCCGGACGACGTCGTCGCGTTGCACGAAGCCCTGCGCCGCCTCGTCGACGACGAGCGGTTCCGCCGTGCGGCCGGGAAACGCTCGCGGGAGATCGCAGCCCGCTTCACGCCCGAGGCGTGGGCCGACGCCGTCGCGGCGGCGGTCGAAGGAGCGCTCTCGTGACGGACGTCCTCGCCACCGCCGCCGACGCCGGCTACGGCTACCACGCCCTCAACCTCGTCGCCTCGGTGAAGCGCAACTCCGACGTGTTCGAGCGGATCGAGGTCTTCGACCTCGGCCTGAGCGCGCACCAGCGCGCGCTGCTCGAAACGCTGCCGGGAGTCGAGCTCCGAGCGGTTCCGCCGTTCGTGCCCCACTGGGCGCAGTGCTTCACCTGGAAGCCGTGGATCTGGATGCAGCTCGACGCCGACCGGGCCTTCTACCTCGACGCGGGCACGACCGTCCTGCGCAGCCTGGAACCGGCGCTCGACCAGGTCCTGCGCCTGGGCTACTTCTTCGTCTCGCAGGGCAACAAGCTCGAGGACATCGTTCCGCCCGACTACTTCCGCGACTACGCCCTGTCGGGGGAATACGCCGCCCGCCCCTACGTCGCGGCCGGCATCCTCGGCTTCCGTCCGGGGAGCGAGCTGTTCCAGCGCGTCCACGTGCCGACGTACGAGGACTGCCTCGCCGGCCGCAACCTCGGCTTCTCGCCCGGCGAGGTCGCCTACAAGAACCGCGCTCTCGGCCGCATGGAGAACCCGCCGCTCCGGGACTGCCGTCACTTCCGCTGGGACCAGACGCTCCTCAACGTTCACCTGGCGCTGGCGGCTCCGGACGCGTGCGTCGCAGACCTCGACGAGTACGCGGGCTGGCGCAGCCCGCACGACCACCCGCAACAGGTGATCTGGAGCCACCGTCGCGGCGCGAAGCTCCTCTACCTCCGCGACGTCCCTCTCACCGGGCCCGGCGCGTGGAGACGGCGCGCGGCTCTTGCACGCTGGCGACTGCACTGGTGGCGGAAGCACCAGCGGCTGCTGCACCACGAGACGTACGTGCTGAAGGCACGCGCGATCAGGCGGCAGCTCCGTGCCGCTCGCGACGCGGGGTAGATTCCGGCGATGCCCGCCAGGAGCTGGCTCGTCACCGGCGGCGCCGGCTTCATCGGCGCGAACGTCGTGCGCACGCTCGCAGGACGCGGCGAGCGCGCGGTCGTGCTGGACAACCTCTCCCGTCCCACGGCGGCGCTGAACGTCGAGTGGCTGGCGGAACGCAACGAGCTCGAGCTCGTCCAGGCGGATGTCCGCGATGCTGGCGCCGTCGACCGCGTCTTCGCCGAGCACGGCCCGTTCGACCTCGTGCTCCACCTCGCCGGGCAGGTCGCGGTCACGACGTCGGTCGCCGACCCGCGCGACGACTTCGAGACGAACGTCGGCGGGACGTTCAACGTCCTCGACGCGACGCGCCGCCTCTCACCCGCCGCGACCTTCGTCAACGCGTCGACGAACAAGGTGTACGGCCGCCTCGCGCATCACCGCGTCGAGGAACGCGAGACGCGCTATGCGGACGTGGACGCTCCCGAGGGGGTGGCCGAGACCGAGCCGCTCGACCCGCACTCCCCCTACGGCTGCTCCAAGTGCGCGGCGGACGTCTACACGCTCGACTACGCGCGCGTGTACGGGCTGAACGCGACCTCGCTGCGTCAGTCGTGCATCTACGGGCCGCGGCAGTTCGGGGTCGAGGACCAGGGTTGGGTCGCGTGGTTCGCGACCGCGGTACGGCTCGGTCGGCCGCTGACGATCTTCGGCAACGGCAAGCAGGTGCGCGACCTGCTGCACGTCGACGACCTGGTCGCGCTCTACCTGCTCGTCGCAGAGAGTCCCGAGCGCTGCGCGGGCAATGCATACAACGTCGGCGGCGGCCCGGCCAACACGCTGTCGCTGCTCGAGCTGCTCGACCGGCTGCGCGCCTGGCGCGGCGCCGACGTCGAAGTCGCCTTCACTGCGCCGCGCACCGGCGACCAGCCGGTCTTCGTCGCCGACACGCGCCGTGCGCGGCGAGAGCTCGGCTGGGAGCCGGGGATCTCGCTCGACGAGGGCCTCGACGACCTGCTCGCCTTCGTCGACGAGTACGCCCAGCGCGCGCTCGCTCTCCTGCCGGGCGGATGAGGCTCGGCTTCGACGCGACCTCGCTCACTGCTGCGGGGAAGGGCGTCGCGCGATTCCAGCGGGAGTTCCTGCGGACCGCCGACCGGCACGACCTGATCCCGGAGCTCGACGTCTTCGTGCCGCTCGCGCCGGACGAGGAGGCTCTGCCGGCCCGCGCCGGCTGGCGCTACCACCGGGTGCCGACGTCCCCGATGCTCGTGTGGGAGCAGGTACGCCGTCCCGCGCTCGCGCGCCGGCTCGGTCTCGACGTGCTGGTGACGCTCAGCGAGCGCGCCGCCCTCTGGGGACCGCCGGAGGTGGTCTACGTCTACGAACATCCGAAGCACCGCGCCCGGCGCGGCCGGGAGGTGGGGATCCCGTTCCGTCAACGGGCGGTCGACCTCTCGACGCTCGCGCTGTTCGCACTCGGGCGCCGGCGAGCGGCCGCGGTCGTCGCCGGCTCGCGCTCGACCGCGCGCGAGATCGGAGCGGAGACGGTCGTCTACTCGGGAGTCTCCGAGGAGTTCACGCCGGGCGACGGGCCCCGCACGTACTTCCTGCATCTCGCCTCGGACGACCCTCGCGACAACTCGGAGGTGGTGGTCGAGGCCTACGCGCGGCTGGCGGCAGATGCACCGCCCCTCGTCGTCGCCGGCCCGATCGCGCGCGCGCTGCCGGCCCTCCAGGCACGCGCAGCTCGCGCGGCGGGACGGGTCGAGTGGCGCGGGTTCCAGAGCGGCGTCGACCTCGTCGAGCTCTACCGCGGCGCGATCGCCTACGTCGACCCGTCGCTCTACGAAGGGTTCGGGCTCCAGGCGGCGGAAGCCCTGGCCTGCGGGACGCCCGCCATCACCTCCGACACCACCTCGCTGCCCGAGGTGGTGGGCGACGCGGGAATCCTGCTCGGCCCCCACGACGTCGAGGGCTTCACCGAGGCGATGCGGCGGCTCGCGACCGACCGCGGGCTCGCCTCGACGCTCGGCCGGAAGGCGGTCGCGCAGGCGTCGCGCTTCACCTGGGAGGCGACCGTGCGCGGCCTGCTCGACGTCTGCCGCTCCGTCGCCCGAGGTGTCTGACACCGATGGTGTCAGACACCATCTCGAGCGGCGCTTACTCGGTGGAGGATTCGTAAGCCCGGCTGGAGGCCCGGCTAGCATCATCCCGTGCCGCGCGCCACTCCCGTCCTGTTCGTCCATCACCGCTCCGAGCTGGGCGGCGCGCCCGAGTCGCTCTCGTACCTGATCCGGGAGCTGGACCGCGAGCGGTTCGAGCCGCACGTGTACTGCCCGCCCGGACCCGCCGCCGAGCTGTTTCGCGAGGCGGGGGCGGCCGTCCATACCGGCGCGGTGGCCGGCTTCACGCACATCTGGGCCTCGACGTACCGGGGTCGGCGCTGGCTGCTGTTCGCGCGCGAGCTCGTCCGCCTGCCGAGCCACGCGCACCAATTCCGGCGCACGCTCAGAGGCCAGCGCTTCGAGCTCGTCCACTTCAACGACTCGCCGCTGATCCCGGCGGCGATGCTCGCCCGCCGCGAGGGCCTGCCGGTCGTCTGGCACCTTCGCTCGGCCTTGCCGGAGGAGGGCGAGGACCGCCGCTCCGCGCTGATCCGCCGCGCGATCAGCGAGCTCGCGACGACCTCGATCGCGATCAACCGCGACGTGGCCGAGGTCTTCGCCGTCGGCTCGACCGTCGTCCCGAACTCGGTCGACCTGCAGCGGTTCCGGCCGGGCGACCGCCGCGCCGCGCGTGCCGCGCTCGGCCTGCCCGACGAGCGTCCGGTGGTCTCCTTCTTCGGCTTCATCTATCCGTCGAAGGGCTTCCGCGAGTTCATCGAAGCCGCCGCGACCCTCCGCGAGCGGGGCGTCGAGGCGAGCTACCTCGTCGTCGGCGGAGCCGTGCGGGGCCAGGAGTTCTTCCGCACCGTCGTCGGCCGTTCTCTGCAGGCGATCGACCTGACCCGCGACTACGAGTCCGACGCGAAGCGGCTGGTACGGAAGCTCGACCTCGACGACGTGGTGCGCTTCGTGCCGTTCACGCAGGACACGGCGAACCTCTACCAGGCGTCCGACGTCGTCGTCGCGCCGTCGCAGGGGCCCGAGCTCGGCCGGCCCGTGATCGAGGCGGCCGCGAGCGGCGTGCCGGTCGTCGCCTCGGGCTCGCGCACCGGCGGCGGGGTCGTCATCCCGGGCGAGACCGGCGTGCTGGTCTCGGACTACGGCGTCCGCTCGATCGCGGACGCGGTCGCAGAGCTGCTGCGCGACCCGGAGCGGCGACGATCGCTCGGCCGCACCGCGCGCGCGCATGCCGAGGAGAGCTTCGACCCGGCGCGTAACGCTCGGCGCATCGAGGCGATCTACCGCGAGATCCTCCCCTCCCCCGACCGGATCCCGATCCTCTACGTGCACCACCGGCCGCAGCTCGGCGGCGCACCGTCGTCGCTCGCACAGCTCATCCGCCACCTCGACCCGCGCTTCGAGCCGCACGTCTTCTGCCCGGAAGGGCCCGCCGCCGACCTGTTCGCCGAGGCCGGGGCGCGGGTGCACACGGGGCCCGTGTCGATCTTCGCGCATGCCTGGGACTCTCCCTACGAGGGGCTGCGCTGGCTGGTGCTGGGTCGCGAGATCTCCTCGCTCCAGCCGCACGTGCGCCAACTCGACCGGTTGATGCGCCGCCACCGCTTCCCGATCGTGCACCTGAACGACTCGCCGCTGCTGGCGGCCGCCTGGGTCGCCCGGAGCCACGGCGCACGGGTCGTGTGGCACCTCCGCTCGGCGCTCGCCGGCGAGGGACGCGACCGCCGGTCGCGCCTGATCGCCTCGTTCATGGAGGCGTTCGGGGACGCGGCGATCGCGATCGACCGCGACGTCGCGGCCCGCTTCCCGATCCGCCTGCGACTCGAGATCGTGCACAACTCGGTGCGGCCGCCGGCTGCGTCCGCGGACGGGGGCAAGGCGGCGCTCGGGCTGCCCGAAGACCGGGTCGCCGTGGGGTTCGCCGGCTTCGTGCGCCGCCAGAAAGGGTGGCAGGAGCTCGTGTCCGCGGCCGAGATCCTCGTCGGCGAGGGCGCGCCGGTTCACTTCGTGATCATGGGCGGAGGTGTCCGCCCTCCGGAGTACTTCAAGACGTTGCGCGGGCGAGCGCTGGCGGCGACGAACCTGCTCACCGACGAGGAGTCGGCGATCAAGGACCTCGTGGCGGAGAAGGGGCTGCTCGAGCACTTCTCCTTCCTGCCGTTCACGGCGGAGACGGGCGAGATCTACAACGCGCTCGACGTGGTCACGTTCCCGAACCAGGGCGTCGGCCTCGGGCGGCCCGTGCTCGAGGCGGCCACCTATGGCAAGCCGGTCGTCGCCTCCGGCTCCGCGAGCGGAGCGGGTGTGCTGCTGCCCGGCCGGACGGGGCTCTTGCTCCAGGATGCGAGCCCGACCGAGCTCGCCGGCGCGTTGCGGCTCCTGATCGACGATCCGGCGCTGCGCCGGCGTCTCGGTGAGGCAGCCGCCGAGCACGCGCGCGTGCGCTTCGACCCGGCGTTGAACGCCCGAGCCGTCGAGCGCGTCTACGACGAGCTGCTCGGGTCGCCGCGCGAGCCGGAGGAGGCGCGCATCCGGGTCGCAGCATGACGCTCGTCTCAATCGTCACGCCCTCCCTCGATCAGGCCCGCTACCTCCGCGAGGCGATCCTGAGCGTCCGGGCGCAGACGTACGAACGGGTGGAGCACGTGGTTGTCGACGGAGGCTCGACCGACGGGACGCTCGATCTCCTGCGGGAGAGCGAGAACCTCCGCTGGGTATCCGAGCCCGACCGCGGCCAGTCGCACGCGGTCAACAAGGGCGTCGCCCTCGCGCGCGGCGAGATCCTCGGCTGGCTGAACGCCGACGACGCGTACACCCCTGCGGCGGTGGCCGACGCGGTTCGCGCGCTCGAGGCGAGCGGCACGGGGCTCGTCTACGCGGACGTCACGCGGGTGAACGACGGCGGCCTCAACCCGCGCCGCATCCGCTCGCGGCCCACTTGGGACCTCTGGACCGAGCTCAACGCGGGCAACGGGGTCTACTCGCCGGCCGTCTTCTTCACGCGGGAGGCGTTCGAGGCGGTCGGGGGGCTCGACGAGTCGCTCCATCTGGCGATGGACTACGACCTCTGGCTGAAGATCGGCAGCCGCTTCGGCGCGCGCCACGTCGACGCCGTCTGGGGCGTGCAGCGGATCCATGCCGAGGCGAAGACGATCCGCGCTCGGGCCGACTTCTGGCCGGAGCGGCTCGCCGTGAGCCGGCGCCACGGCGGGCGCCTCGTCTCGCCGCTCCTCGTTCGGCGCTACGTGCGTCGCGAGCCCGCCCGGACGATCGCGACTCGGGCGGCGGCCTTCGCCTACCGGCTTGCCGGTCGCAGGCATCGGAGCCGCATCTGAGCACGCCGTCCACCGTCGAACCCGCGCGGGCGACTCTCCGCGACCTCTACCTCGAGGTCGACCGGTTGCTCGCTCGACGCGCCGAGGACTACCCCCGACGCGTCGAGCCGCTCTGGAGCACGCTGCTCCGCACGCTCGCGGACGTCGCGGACGAGCTCTGGCGGCAGTCGGAGACGCTTCCCGCGCCGTACGTTCCGGCCGAGCGGGCCGCAGCAGCGGAGGCGCTCGCACGTCGACCGGTCTTCGTCGTCGGCTACTACAAGTCCGGGACGACCCTGCTCCTCAACCTGCTCGACGGCCACCCCGACCTCGTCGCGCTCCCGGGAGAGTCGAAGCACTTCACCGGCCTCGCGCGGCAGCTCGGCGCGCTGACGGCAGCCGAGCGGGTCCGGCGTCTGCACGGCGAATGGATCCGCCGTCTGCTCTCACCGGCGGGCCTACCGCCCTTCTGGGCCCTCGGCGAGCCGTGGGATGCCGAGGTCGATCCATACCTGCTCTTCAGCCGCCACCTCGTCGCGTTCGCGCAACAGCGTGCCGAGCAGGATCTCCTCGCGGCGGTCGCGCAGGCGCTCGCGGCGACGACCGGCGGCGCGCCCCGACTCTGGGTCGAGAAGACCCCGACACACGAGCTCCACGTCCGCGCGATCCGCGCCGCGTATCCCGAGGCGCGCTTCGTGCACATCGTCCGGGACCCGCGCAGCGTCGCCGCGGCGCTTCGGCGTTACGGCAGCCAGGAGCACATCGTGGACTCGCTCACGGCTGCGTCGGAGCTCGCGCGCTCGTTCGCGGTCGCCGACCGGGAACGGCTCGCGTCGGACGACTATCTCGTCGTCCGCTACGAGGGCCTGACCGAGTCGCCCGAGGCGTCGATGAGCACGATCGCCTCGTTCCTCGGCATCCGCGACGATCCTATCCTCCTCACGCCGACGGTCGGCGGCCGTCCCGCAACCGCCAACGCCTCGACTCGCGAGAGACGAGTCGTCGGGACGATCCGGCGGCTCTCGGCCGCGGACGCCGCGCTTCCCGGGCATCTGGCTGCGGCGATCGCCGCGGTCGCCGGAGCCGAGGCGCGGCGGCTGGGGTACAGCGTCCCCCGCGGAAGCAGGCCGCTGCGGCTCGCGCTGCGCGCGGAGCTCTGGCGGCGCTACCGGCTTCGACGTCGCTGATGTGCGGACTGGCCGGCATCGTCGACTTCGATCGCCCGCCCGAGCGCGCCACCGTCGAGGGCTGGCTCGACGCGCTCGCGCACCGCGGGCCGGACGGCCGCGGCGTCTACGAGGACGACGGCGTGTGCCTGGGGCACCTGCGCCTGGCGATCATCGACCTGTCCGACGCCGGACTGCAGCCGATGGAGCGCGACGGCGTGCAGCTCCTCCACAACGGCGAGATCTACAACTACGTCGAGCTGCGGGAGGAGCTACGCGCGAAGGGGCACCGGTTTTCGAGCGGCACCGACAGCGAAGTCCTCCTCGCCGCCTACCGGGAATGGGGCGTCCGCTGCGTCGAGCGCTTCAACGGCATCTGGGCCTTCGTCATCTGGGACGCACCACGGCGCACGCTCTTCTGCTCGCGCGACCGCTTCGGCGTGAAGCCGCTCTACTACCGGCTCGACCGCGGCCGCTTCGCGTTCGCCAGCGAACCGTTCCCGCTGCGACAGGAGGGCGCAAACCTGGCAGCGGTGCGTGAGTACCTCGAGCACGGCTACCTCGACCACGGTGACGAGACGTTCTTCGCCGGCGTACGACGCCTGCCGCCCGCGCACTGCCTCGAGCTCGAACCGAGCGGTCTGCGGCTTTGGCCGTACTGGCGGCTCGAACCCCGCGACCCGCCCGCCGAACCGGTCGCTGCCGTGCGAGAGACGTTCCTCGACGCTGTGCGGCTGCAGCTCCGCAGCGACGTCCCGGTCGGTACGTGCCTCTCGGGCGGCATCGACTCCTCCGCGATCTCGGTCGGCGTCGCCCACCAGGGCCACAGCAGGCAGAAGACGGTCACCGCCTACTTCGAGGACGCGGGGTTCGACGAGCGGCCGTTCGCGCGAGCCGTCGTCGACCGGACCGGCGCCGACGCGCACTGGGTCACCTTTTCGGCTGCCGACCTCGTCGCCGACCTGCCGGCGATCGTGCAGGCGCAGGGAGAGCCGTTCGGCTCGACGTCGATCTGCGCCGGTTGGTACGTGATGCGCGAGGCTCGCCGGGCCGGCCTGACGGTGATGCTCGACGGCCAGGGGGGCGACGAGATCTTCGCCGGCTACCGCGCGTTCTTCGGCTACCGGCTGGCCGACCTCCTGCGATCGGGGCACGTGCTCGAGGCGGGGGCCGAGCTGCGCGCCTTCGCCGCCGCGAACGGCGCGCGCTGGGGGGCGGTCGCCTTCGCCGCGCCGCACGTACCGGAGCGTGCACGGCTCGCCGCGCGCGCGCGCCTGCGCGGAGCTGCGGGACTGATCGCCACCGACCTGCCGCCGCGGCACGAGCATGCGGATGTGAACGGCGCGGCGTTCCCGGACCGGCTGCGCCGCCAGCTCCACCTCGTGCTCTCCAGGCGCGGCCTCCCGGAGCTCCTGCGCTACGAGGACCGCAATTCGATGGCGCACTCCCTCGAGGCGCGCGTGCCGTTCCTCGACCACCGGCTCGTCGAGCTTGCGTTCTCCCTCGACGGCGGCCAGCTGATCCGCCGCGGCGAGACGAAGTCGGTGCTTCGCCGGGCTCTGGTGGACATGCTGCCGCCGGAGGTGCGCGCACGGCGTGACAAGCTCGGCTTCGTCACGCCGGAGCATCGCTTCCTACGCGGCGCGCTCGGCGACCTTGCCGCGGACGTGTTCGCCTCTCAGGCGTTCCGGGAGCGCGGCTTCGTCGACGCCGAGGCCGCACGGCGGCGGCTCGAGCGCCACCGCAGCGGCCGTCTCCGGGCGGGAATGGAGCTCTGGAGGGCTTTGAACCTCGAGCTCTGGGCGCAGCGGTTCCTCGACGGGTGAAGGTGCTCGTCGTCACTCCGAGCTACCCGACCGCGCGGGAGCCGGTTGCGGGGGTGTTCGTGCGCGAGCACGCGCTCGCCGCCGCCGAGCATGCGGAGGTGTCGGTGCTGCACCTCGCGCGGGGCGACCCGTGGGGCGTCCGGCGCGTCGAGGGCGAGCCGCTGCCGACATGGCGAGCCGGATTCCGGGCGCGCCCTGCGAGCGCCGGGCTCGTCGCCGCGGCGGCGCGCGGCCTCCGGGCGGTGCCGTCGCACGACGTCGTCCATGCGCACTTCTTCCTTGCGGCGGCGCCGCTCGTCCTCCTCCGCGCCCGACCGCTCGTCCTGACGGAGCACTGGAGCGTCTTCCTGCCGGAGGACCCGGCATCGCTGTCGCCACCGCTCCGACTCGCAGCCCGAATCGCGTTCGAGCGCGCCGACGCCTTGCTCTGCGTGAGCGAGGCGCTCCGGCGCGCCTTGCATGCGCGGGGCATACGGCGGCCAATCGACGTCGTCCCGAACCCAGTCGACACCAAGGTGTTCTCGCACCGCGACACCTCCCGCGACGGCCGTCTCCTGACCGTCGGCCTCCTCTATCCCGCGAAGGGCTACGAGTTCCTGTTCCAGGCGCTCGCGCTGCTCGCGGCACGCGGCCGCGACGTGTCGCTCGACGTCGTCGGCGACGGGCCCGAGCGAGACCGCTACGTGCAGCTTGCGAGGTCGGCCGGCGTGCACAGCCGGGTGCGGTTTCACGGGACGCTCGCCAAGCAGGAAGTGGCGCGGTTGATGGCGACGAGCTCGCTCTTCGTGCTCGCGAGCCGCTACGACAACAATCCGGTGGCCGTGATCGAGGCACTCGCCAGCGGCGTCCCGGTCGTCGCGACCGCCGTCGGCGGCGTCCCCGAGCTCGTCGACGAGGAGTCGGGCCGGCTCGCCCGGCCCTGCGATCCCGAGAGCCTTGCGGCCGAGATCGCCATGGCGCTCGACGAGCTTTCCCGCTACGACGGCGCTCGAATCGCCCGCCGGGCCGCAGAGCGCTTCGGGCGCGCTGCGGTCGGAGAACGCCTGGCCGCGGTGTACCGGAGCGTCCTCCGGTGACCTTGCCGCGCGTCGCCGTCGTCATCCCGTGCTTCGACGACGGAGCGACGTTGCGTGAGGCTGTCGACTCGCTGACGGGCGAGGAGCCGCACGAGCTCGTCATCGTCGACGACGGGTCGACGCAGCCGGAGACGCTGGCCGCGTTCGAGGAGCTCCGGCAGGGCGGAGTGCGGATCGTCCACCGGCCGAACGGAGGCCTCTCCGCGGCCCGGATGACCGGCGTCGAAGCGACCTCTGCGCCCTACGTGCTGCCGCTCGACGCCGACGACCGCCTCGCCGCGGGCGCGCTCGCACGGCTCGCGGATGCGCTCGATCGCCATCCCGAGGCCGCGCTCGCATGGGGCGACGTGGAGACGTTCGGCGACGTGGAGCTGCGCGTCGCGGGCGCCGACGAGCTCGACCCCTGGCGCCTCACGTACGTCAACGAGGTGCCGGTCTGCTCGCTGATCCGACGGGACCGGCTGCTGTCCGCGGGCGGCTGGCAGATCGCCGGCTACGAGGACTGGGACCTTTGGCTCGCGTTCGCAGAACGCGGTTACCGCGGTGTGCACGTTCCGGGCGTGGCGCTGCATTACCGGCGCCACGGCTGGCGCATGGCGGGCAACGTCCTCGACGACTACGACCGGAAGATCGAGGAGTTGCGCGCTCGGCACCGGCGCCTGTGGGTCGAGCGGCGGACGAGCCGGCGACGCTCGACGGCGCCGGCCCGTGTGCGGCTCCTGTACCCGCTCATCGACGCCGTCCCCTTCGTCTCCGCCTACGACAAGCACCGCCTCTACCGGCTCGTCGGCCGGCCGCACGAGGTGCTGCCGGGACGGCGGAAGCGGCTCGCTGCGACGAGGTGAGCCCTCGCGTCACCGTCCTGATGGCTGTCCGCGACGGCGGCGACCTGCTGCGCGAGGCGGTCGCAAGCATCCTCGGTCAGACGTTCACCGACTTCGAGCTCGTGCTCGTCGACGACGCGAGCGTGGACGGAGCGATCGAGCGTCTGCCCGCCGACCCGCGCATTCGCATCCTGCGCAACCAACGGAATCTCGGACAGGTGCCGTCGCTGAACCTCGGCCTCGTCGAGGCCCGCGGCGAGTACGTCGCGCGCCTGGACGCCGACGACGCGATGCTGCCGACACGGCTCGCCCGGCAAGTGGCGGCGCTCGACGCGGAGCCGCGGGTCGCACTCGTGGGGACGTGGATGGACGTCGTCGACGAGCGCGGCCGGCTCTACGCAAAGCTCCGCGGTCACATCCGTGATTACGCGGAGCTCGTGCTCGCGGTGCTCGTCGACCACTATCCGTTCGCTCATCCCTCCTTGATGTATCGCCGCAGCGTCGTGCGTTCGCTCGGCGGCTACGACGCGTCTCTCGCGCCGTCCGAGGACAAAGACCTCTACCGCCGGCTCGCGCTCGATCGGCACGAGGCACGTTGTGTCGAGGAACCGCTGGTCCGCTACCGGCGGCACGAGCGGCAGCTCTCCCAGGAGCAGCGAGAGACGCAGCTCGCGCACGACCACGAGGGGCAGGAACGCTTCCTCTCCGAGCTCGTGGGCGCCGACGCGGCCCCCTCGCTGCGCGTGCTGCTCGCGAAGGGCGTCGGCGACGCCGCACTCCTCGACATGCTGCTCGTGGGCGCCTCCCGCCGCCTGCACCTCGACGAGGACGAGCTCGAGCAGGTCGCGAACGGCCTCGCGCGGCACGTCGCGCGGCGTGCGGTCGCCGCAGGGCCGGCGGGACGCGACGCCCTCCTCTGGGCCGGCCCCCGCTGGAGGTACGCGCCTCTCGCGCGGCCCGTGCTGCCGCTCGTGCCGCCCACACGCCGTGCAGGCTCCCGCCTGAGGGATGCGACGCACGCGTTCCCGCGGCTGCGCCGCCTCGCACGCCACTCGCGGTGGCTGCGGTGGGTGTACGCCCGCCTGGGCTGACGGAGCTATCGGGGCGCCGGCGCGAGCTCCTGCACGCGCCACGCGACCTGCCCGGGCCGGAGCTGCGCGCCGCCGCGCATGTTCTCCGCGAGCCCGGCGAAGCGGACGTCGAGCTGCGCAACGCCGGCGTACTCCAGCTCGTGGTGCACCTCCGACACGAGCGCGACGTCCAGCTCGAAGCTGGCGTCGCCGAAGAGGTCGCGCGGCAGCGTCAGGAGCGCGCGGTAGGCGCCCGGCTCCACGGGACCGTCGTCGGCAACGGGGTCGTCGGCGCTCTCCGTGCGCAGCACCGGCGCCGCGTCCTCGTCCGTCAGCGTCACGACGATGCGTAGGCTCGGGACGGGGCGCACCACCGTGTAGTCCACCGCGATCGTGATCTCCTCGCTGGAGCGGAAGGATGTCGCCGGCATGCCGCTCTCGTCGAGCACTGCGACGCGGTCGCAGCGCAGCGCGGCCGCGTCGCCGTACACCTCCGCCCGCACGAGCCGGAGCGCGAGCGCCGCCTGGTCGACGACCGCCGCGGAGCGGTCGCCGCCGTGCCCGAGGTAGCGATGGACCGCCTCCTCCGGCTCACCTTCGAACACGAGTCGCCCCTTGTCGAGGACGAGCGCGCGCGTGCAGAGACTCCGCACTGCAGGCAGCCGGTGGCTGACGAAGACGACCGTCCTGCCCTCGCGGGTGACGTCCTTCATCTTGCCGAGGCACTTCTGCTGGAACTCCGCGTCGCCCACGGCGAGCACCTCGTCGACGAGCAGGATCTCAGGCTGCAGGTGCGCGGCGACGGCGAACGCCAGGCGCACCTGCATGCCGCTCGAGTACCGCTTCACGGGCGTGTCGAGGAACCTCGCCATGCCGGAGAACTCGACGATGTCGTCGAAGCGGCGGTTGATCTCGGTCCGCCGCATGCCGAGGATCGTGCCGTTCAGGTAGATGTTCTCGCGTCCGGTCAGCTCGGGATGGAAGCCGGTGCCGACCTCGAGCAGCGACCCGACACGCCCGCTCAGCACCACGCGCCCGTCGGTCGGGTCGGTGATGCGCGAGAGGATCTTCAGCAGCGTGCTCTTGCCGGCGCCGTTCGCGCCGATCAGCCCCAGCACCTCGCCGCGGCGGACGTCGAACGAGACGTCGCGCAGCGCCCAGATCCGTTCCGCCTCTGCTCGCGGACGGCGCCTGCCGAGCCGCAGCGCCGCACCGACGCCGCTCGAGAGCACGTCGCGCAGCGCCTTGTACGGCTCGCGCTGACCGATTCGGTAGCGCTTCGAGACGTGCTCGGCGCGGATGACGAGCGGCTCAGACGACATCGGCGAAGCTGCGCTCGACGCGCCGGAAGTACTCGATCCCGCCGACGAGGAGCAGCAGCACGACTCCGAACGACAGCAGCTCGAGGTGCGCGATCCGCGCGGCCTGGTGGCCGAAGAGCGCCCACCTGAATCCCTGAACGACCCCGGTCATCGGATTCACGCCGATCCACTGCCGCCACGCGATCGGGAAGACCAGCCACGAGTAGGCGATCGGCGTGGCGAAGAGCCACGCCTGCACGAGGAACGGCACGGTGTACTGGACGTCGCGGTACTTCACGTTCAGCGCGGAAAGCCAGATCGTCACGGCCACCGCTGTCGCGACCATGAACAGGATCCAGAACGGCAGCGTCAGCACCTGCCACGGCGGCACGATGCGGTACCACGCCATCAACCCCACGAGGACCACGGACCCGACCGCGAAGTCGACGAGGCCCGCCAGCACGGGCGCGACCGGGATGAGGACGCGCGGCACGTATACCTTCGTCACGAGCGCCTGGTTCTCGACGATGCTCTTCGTCGAGGACGTCAGCGCGTTCGCGAACACGAACCACGGCAGCAGCGCCGAGTAGGTGAGCACGAGGTAGGGGACGCCGTTGGTCTGCAGGTGCGCGAAGTGGCCGAGGACGACCGTGAAGATGCCGGCCGTCAGGAGCGGCTGGAGAATCACCCAGGCCGCCCCGATCGCCGTCTGCTTGTAGCGGATCTTGACGTCGCGCCACACGAGGAAGTAGAGGAGCTCGCGGTACTGCCAGAGCTCGCGCAGGTCGAGCGGCGTCCAGCCGCGCCGCGGCTGGATGACGGTGAGCCGCTCCGAGTCGAAGCGGTCGTCGACGGAGGCGGCTGCGGTCACGGTCGGGCCAGGATAGCCCCGCGGTCAGCCGTCCTCGGCACCGTCTGCCGAGTCGACCTTGCGGGCGACGACGGTGAGCTCGTCCCCTGCGCCGACGCGCGGACCGAGGACCAGCGGCAAGGCGAAGGTCACCGCGTACGCGGCCCGCCAGGGCGAGTGGAGCAGCCGCCGGAAGCCGTGCGGTGCGAGCGAGTACTTGAGCGGCGAGCGATCGTGATGCACCGCGAGGACACGGAAGCCGCAGGAGCCGAGCAGGGCCGCGAGCGTCTGCCGGGAGAACTGGTAGAGGTGGGCGGGCGGCTGAGGATGCGTCCAGTATCCGAGCCTGCGACCCACGGCCCCCGAGAGCCGCGGGAACAGCCCGTCCAGGTTCGGCGTCGAGGCCGCGAGCACCCCACCCGGGGACAGAAGCCGCCACGCGCGCCGCAGCGTCGAGGCCGGGTCCGGCAGGTGCTCGAGCACGTCCCAGAAGGTCAACACATCGACGCCGGGAGCGATCTCGGCGTCCTCGAGCGTTCCGGAGGTGATCGTCAGACCGCGGCGCGCGCGCGCGACCTGTGCCATGTTGTCGTTCAGCTCCACTCCCTCGGCTTCGAAGCCGACTGCGCGAGCGGCTGCGAGAAACGCTCCGTCGCCGCAGCCGACGTCGAGTAGACGCCGCGCGGGAGAGACGTGCGCGAGGAGCTGACGCAGGTGGCGGGTCGCGACGCGCTCGATGCTCGCTGTGGCCGCAGCGGAGTCCCGGAGCTGGACGTGGTATCCGGACGCGAACGAGTAGAACCGCTCGAGCTCGTCGCGCGGCGGTGGGTTTCCGACGAACACGAGCCCGCAGGCTCGGCACCGCACGAGCTCGAAGCCGTCCTTCTCGAAGTACGCGTCGATCAGCGTCGACCCGCAGACGTTGCAGCTCATCTGTCGAGCAGCTCCCGGAACACCTGCAGGTGACGCGCAACCCAGCGCTCGGCGTCGAAACGCTCGACGGCGCGCCGCCGCGCGGCCGACGCGAGCTCATCCCGTCGCTCCGCCGCGGTGAGCACCGCACGCGCGAGCTCCTTCGGAGAGGGCGGATGGTCGCGCTCCCAGTCGAGCGGCGCCGGCACGCCCACCCCCGCCTCGTCGCCGACGAGCTCGGGAACGCCGCCGCTCGCGGAGTAGACGACGGGCAGCCCGCACGCCATCGCCTCGAGCACGATCGTCGGGCAGGGATCGTTGTACTTCGTGTGCAACAGGATGTCCGCACGGTGCATCAGCGACGGCGCCTCCCGCTGCGTGTAGGCGCCGACGAGGTCGACGGCTCCGCCCAGGCGGAGACGCCGGACGAGGTCCCGCGCGATGCGCTCTCCGTCCGCCGCGAACGAGAGGACGCCGGCCACGAGCAGCCGCGCGTCGGGCACCTCTCGGCGAACGAGCGCGAGCGTCTCCAGCGCCGTCTCGAGGCGGTATCGCTGGTACTGGTTGCCGCCGAGGAGGAGCGTGAGCGGACGGTCCGGACGCGGCGAGTCCGTGAAGCGGCGGGTGTCGACCGGGTTCGGCAAGATCTCCCAGCGGCCCGTCGGCTCACCGTAAAAGCGGTCGGCGCTCAGCTTGCAGAAGCTCGACTGGTAGAACACGGCGTCCGCTGAGCGGAGCAGCTTCGCGCTCGGCTGGTTTGCGAGCCGCCAGCCGTCGCCGTACCAGCCGGGGTAGGCGACGCCGTCCTGGTTCCAGACGAAGGGGGCGCCGCGACGGCGCGCAAGCCGCACGAGGATGCGCGCCTCGAGCGGAATGCTCGTCGAGCCGAGGTAGAGGACGTTGAAGTCTCGTGGCGCGTTTGGCAGCCGTTCGTGCAGCAGCGAGAACTTGACGGCGCCGCCGAAGACGATGTCGTCGGGGCCTGGCATGGCCTCCACGCCGTACGAGACGGCCGGCCCGTCCGCGCGCGGCGCGGTGGCCGCGATCGCCCGCCAGCGTTCTCGCTGGCGCGCCACGAGCTTCGCGACGGAGAGCGCGTTCCGCGCGCGGCGGACCGGCGAGCGGAGCGCCCAAGGAGCCCTCACGCGCGCTCGACGAACCCGTCGAAGAAGTCGCGCCAGTGGGGAACCTGCGCGTCGTAGGAGTTGGCGCGCGCTGTCTCGCGACCGGCCGCGACGACCGCGGTGAGCTCCGGCGGCCGGCGCGCGACGTAGACCAGGGCGCGGGCGAGCCCCTCCGCGTCCTCGACGTCGGCGAGCCAGCCGTTGACGCCGTCTTCCACGAGCTCCGCTGCCTGGCCCACACGCGTGGTGACGACGGGAACGCCACTCGCCATCGCCTCGAGCACGCCCTTCGGCCCTCCCTCCTGCCGGGCCGGAACGACGTAGCCGTCGAGCGCCGCATACAGCTCGCCGAGGTCGCTGTAACGGCGCGCGACGAGGTGACGGTACGGGACGCCGAGCCGCTCGAGCCCGGCGCAGACGTAGCCCCGCGCGGGCCCGGACAGCACGACGTGCAGCTGCGGTACCTGCGCGTACAGGAGCTGGAGAGCCGCGAGGAGAACGTCCGGCCCCTTGATCAGCTTCGGGACGCTGCCCTCGCCGAAGCCGACGCCGTCCTTCTGGAACGATCCGACGACGAAGGCGTCCTGCGGCAGGTCGAGCCGCGAGCGCGCCTCCTCCTTGCGTCCCGCCGTCTGCTCGAAGAGCCGCGCGTCCACCCCGATGCGAATCAGCCGCACCTTCGCGGGATCGATCCCGCTCGACAGGACGACGTCGCGCATCTCCTCGTGCGAGACCTGGACGCGTGCGAGCCCCTCGTGGTGCGCGCAGAGCGCCTGGTAGCAGTGGTCGAACTCGGGATAGCCGGGCGTTCCGGGCCGGCCGTGGAAGTACGCGGTGGCGAGCGCGTGCGGCGGCGGGCGCCAGGGCTCGCGCAGGAGCGTGAACTGGCTCCCGTAGAAGGCGGCCTGGTCGCGGGAGGCATTGAGCAGCCGCGGCGGCGCGACGGCGACACCGAGGCGCCCTGCGATTGCGCCCAGCTCGTGGACATCGTGGTCGATCGACCAGCCGACGGCTTCGCCGACGAGGAAGAGCCTCGAGCGGGGCGGCCAGCGGCGCGTGACGGCCGAAGCGAGCTTCCGGCCGCCGCGACGGATGGCCTCAGGCGCGGACACCGACGAACTCGTCGAGACCGAGCACCTCGAGGTAGCCGTCGGCGACCTCTGCGAGGGTCGGGAGCGAGATCGCGGCCTGGCGCTCCTCGTACTCCTCGACGAGCCGGTCGAGCAGCTCCGGGATCTGCTCCGCGTCGGTGAACGCAAAGCCTGCCTCCTTCACCGCTTCCCTGCTGCCACCGCTGTCGAGATAGACGGCGGGAAGGCCGCAGGAGAGCGCTTCGACGAGCGCGTTCGAGTAGGCGTCGTTGCTGGTCGCGGTGACGAAGACGTCGTGCTCGCGCAGGAGTCGCGCGAGCTCCGCGGACGGAAGCGGCGGGACGTGGACGATCCGCTCGAATCGCTCCTGCGTGTTGCCGACGAACGTGAACTCGTACCGGCCCCAGTCGAGCCAGTCCTCGACCCGGCGATAGACGGGCCCGCCCTTGTTCGGGTTGTCCGACCACGAGGTGGCGATGAGCCTGGTCTTTCGCTTCCGGCCGAAGGGCCGTCTGCCGACGGGATTGAAGATCCGGTCGTCACACGCGTTGTAGACCACGTGCGGCTCGACGAGGTCGATCCCGATGCTCCGGTACATCTCGACGGTTGCGTGCGAGATCGCGATCGTCGCGTCGGCGAGCTCTCGGTTGATCGCCGCGACGCGCGCGTCCGTGCCGTCGTCGAAGCCGCGGTAGAGCGACGTGACCGCACCGACGCGGTGCACCATGCGCACGCCGTCACGACGCGACGCGAGCAGGCGCAGGCGGTCGAAGTCGAAGTTGAACGAATTGAAGAGCACCGCCTTCGCGCGGGGCGAGATGGTCTGCTGCTCGACCTGCACGCCTCGTCGCCGCAGCTCGCGGAGCAAGGCCCTGAGCGACTGGTTACCTCCGCCGGCGGGCGGCTGCGCGAACTGGTGGAAGAGCGAGAGGTCGGCGGGCCGCCGCCTCGCGTGGAACGCGGCGCGCTCGACCTCGAGACGCCAGGCTGCCCGCTTGAGCGGACGGGCAACAGGACGCAGCGTGCGGCGGACCGGGTGCGGCCGCCGGCCCATCTCCCCTGGCGTCATCCGGCGGCGGATGTGCGGGACGACGAGACGTCGAGCGCCACCTCGTCCGCTTCCGGCACGACGCTCGCCCACCGCAGCGGCGGCAGGATCACGCCGGCGCGCGCCTGCGCGTTGAGGAAGATCGACTCGCCGTGGTCGAAGACGACGTCGAACTGGAGCACCGACTCCTCCAGCGCGATGAAACGTCGATTGTGCAGGGAGACACGCAGGTTCAGCATGTAGCGGCCGCCGTTGAGCAAGCCGGGAGGGATCGTGCAGCGAAACGCGTTGCGCCCGGGGCCGAAGGGCGGGAGCGCATCGTCCGGCATGTCGCGCTGGTACGACGTGAAGATCATCACCCCGTCGGCGGTCAGGAGGTCGATCCCGACGGTGAAGGCCGGGTCGACGATCGAGAGATCGAAGTCGACAGTGACGTGGATCGGCCGGCTGCTGAAGAACGTTCCGCCCGGCTCGTCGTCGTCGTCCGTGATCCGGATCTCGCGGACGCGCGCGATCTCGTTGCCGGGCATCTCGTCGGGCGCCCAGCGGCGCACGCCGGCGTCCGCCGAGTCGATCGTCGACAGGTAGTGCTGGGTGACGCTCGCGACGTCGCCTTCCATGACCAGCGTTCCCCGCTCGAGCAGGATCGCCCGTTCACAGAGCCTCCGCACCGCCTGCATGTTGTGGCTGACGAAGAGCACCGTGCGGCCCTCGTGCGCGACGTCGTTCATCCGCTTCAGGCAACGCTTCTGAAACTCCGCGTCACCGACGGCGAGTACCTCGTCGACGATCAGCACCTCTGGCTCGAGGTGCGCCGCCACGGCGAATCCGAGCCGAACGTACATGCCGCTCGAGTACCACTTGATCGGCTTGTCGAGGTGGTCCTCGACACCCGAGAACTCGACGATCTGCTCGAGCTTGCGGTCGATCTCCTGTCGCCTCATGCCGAGGATCGCGCCGTTGAAGTAGATGTTCTCGCGACCCGTCAGCTCAGGATGGAACCCTGTCCCGACCTCGAGCAACGAGCCGACGCGGCCGACGATGTCCGCGTAGCCCTCCGTCGGCTCCGTGATCCGGGACAGCAGCTTGAGCAGCGTCGACTTGCCGGCGCCGTTACGGCCGACGATGGCCGTCGACACGCCCTCCTCGACCTCGAACGAAACGTCGCGAAGCGCCCACAGCGACTCCGCAGAACGCCGGCGCGCGAGGTGACCGAGCTGGCGGTAGGCGGACTCGACTCGCCGCAGCCTGTACCGCTTGCCGAGCCCGACGGCGTTGATCGCGAACGGGGCCATCAGATGAGGTCGGCGAACGTCCGCTCGGTGCGGCGAAAGTGGTAGAGCCCCGGCACGAGCAGAACGATCGTGACGCCGATCGAGATGCCGAGAACCCGGCCCGACGGGAAGCTCGTTCCCAGCAAGGACCAGCGGAAGCCGTCGACCACCGCGGTCATCGGGTTCAGCGCGAGGAGCCAGCGCAGATGCGCCGGGACCTTCGACGCGGGATAGATGACCGGCGTGAGGTACATCCAGAGCTGCAAGACGAAGGGCATCGCGAACGTCAGGTCGCGGTACTTGATCGTCGCTCCGGAGAGCCACAGCGACAGCGAGAGCGCGAGCAGGAGCACGAGGAGCACGAACAGCGGCAGGAAGACGACGTGCCAGCTCGGGGCGCGGTGGTACCAGGCGAACAGCCCGAACAGCACGACGAACGCCAGCACGAGGTCGATCAGCGGCGAGATGACGACCGCAAGCGGAGCGTAGAGCCGCGGGAAGTACGTCTTCGTGATCAGCCCGCCGTTCGAGACGACCGCCGACACGCCGCTTCCCGCAGCGGACACGAAGTAGGTCGTGAACGCAAGCAGCGCGGGGTAGATGAAGAGCGGGTAGGGGAGGCCGTCCGGCGCCTTGATGCCGGCGAGGCCGCCGATGATGATCGAGAACAGGACCATCGACGAGAGCGGCTTGAACACCGCCCAGAAGCCGCTCAGCAGCGACTGCCGGTAACGCGTCTTGATGTCGCGCCACGCGAACAGGTAGAGCAGCGACCGGTAGGCCCACAGCTCGCGAAAGTCCACCGGGACGAGGCCCCGGGAGGGACGGATGCGGCGGACGACGCGGCCCGGCGCGACTGCGACGAGCGTGTCTGCGCGCTGCACGGACAACAGGATAGCCTCGGCACCCCGGGGCTCCCCGAAGGCCGAGGCTATCCTCCGGCCGTTTGCCGACGCTTCGCTATGTCCTCGGAACCGCCCGGCTGCGCACGCGGCTGCTCTCCCGCGACGTCCGGGGCCGGCTCCGCCGGCACCCGCCGTGCGCGAGCGTCGTGCCGAAGCCGCGCAGGCCGAGTCACGGTCCGCGGATGCTGCTCACGCGAGCCCTGGTCGCGACCGATCTCAATCCCCACTACCTCGAGTTCTGGCCGCTCGTGCGCCGCGCCTGGCCCGCGATCGTCGGCATCGACCCGCTCCTGGTGCTCGTCGCTCCAGCCGGCGACGTTCCCGCGGAGCTTCGCGACGACCCACAGGTCCACGTCTTCGAGCCGCTGCCGGAGCTGCACACGGCGTTCCAGGCGCAGTGCATCAGGCTCCTGTATCCGGCGCTCCTGCCGACCGAGGGCGCAGTGATCACGTCCGATGCCGACATGGTTCCGATGAGCGCCGACTACTTCCTGCGCCCTCCCTCCCGGGTCGACGGCGGCGACTTCCTCGCGTACCGCGACGTCCTCTTGGACGCCGGCGAGGTGCCGATCTGTTACAACGCCGCGCGTCCCGCGACGTGGGCGGCGACGTTCGGCGTGCGCTCGATCGAGGACGTGCGTGCCCGCCTCGAGGAGTGGTGGAGTCGGGTCGCGTACGACGGCACCCACGGCGGGACGGGCTGGGGCACCGATCAGGAGGTTCTGTACCGCGCACTGGTCGAGCGCGGCCGCAGAACGCGGACCGTATGGATCCTCGACGACCACTACACGCGGTTCCGGCGGCTCGAGCGCGCCGCCGTCCGCAAGCATCGCGCGCTCAGCGACCGCGACCGGCGCCTCATCGCACGCCGGGTCTACACCGACTTCCACTGCGCCGCGCCGCACCGCGACTTTCGCGAGCTCAACGAGCTCGTGGTCGACCTCGCGAGCGAGGCGGCCGCGGAAGGACGGGCCGGAACGATGTCAGCCGCCGCTCTTCTGCCGCCCGACTGAGCGTGCAACCGCCGAGCCGGCCGCGAGCGCCACGCGGAGGCCCCGGTTGCGGACGCCGACGCGCAGGCCGCGAGCGTCGCGAAACGCCGCGTCGAGCCGGACCATGATCCTGGCGTCGTCGATCCGCCACGGCGACCTCGTCCGGCAGCGGAAGTGGAACTGCTGCGTATCGACGTGAACGACCTCCGAGGGGGTGCGGTAGTCGACACGCGGAGCCGGCGTGGGCGTGAAGCCGTTGCGGGCCAGGAGCAGCCCGAGCGCGACGTCGTCGAGCAACGTGTGGTCCCACCGGTCTCGTTGTGCGACCGCGAGCTCGACGAGGTCGCGGCTGAGGAAGTATCCGGATCCACTCGCGAAGGTCGAGCCGCCGTGTTCTCCGACGACACCCGCGTAGAAGCTGCCGGCCGGGCGCTCCGAGACGAAGCGGCGCAGGTTGACGAGGTCCACGTAGCTGCTGCAGTTCGTGCGGAAGACGACGTCGAATGGACGCGTCTCGAGCACGTGCTCGAACGCGGCGAGCGTCTTCTCACCGACGTGCTCGAGCCCGTCGCGCGCGCGCACGACGAGGAGGCCGTGGCCTTCGTCCACCGTCTCGTCGCCGCCGCGATAGAAGAGGGTCGAGACGTCGTCCACCCGCCGTGATGCCCAGGTGAGCTTGATCATGCGCTCGAGCATGGGATAGGGACCTCGGGCGGCGCCGAGGACGAGCAGGAGGATCCTCACCGCGAGGCGCGCTTGCGTCGCCTAGGGTGCGCGGCCGTTGCGCCGGACGATCCAGTTGCCGAGGACGAGCATGTCCATGCGCGTCTTCTTGAACGTGTCGAGCGCGTGGTGCGGCGTCATGACGATCGGCTCGTTCTCGTTGAACGACGTGTTCAGGAGGATCGGCACACCGGTGCGACGCTCGAACTCGCTGATCAGGCGGTGGTAGCGCGGCTCGATGCGCGCCTCCACCGTCTGGACGCGTCCCGTGTCGTCCACGTGGTTGATCGCCGGGACGGTCTCGCGCTTGTCCGCCGCCGTCTTGTAGACGATGACCATGAACGGCGAGGGATAATCCTGCTCGTACCAGTCGCGCGTGCGCTCGGCGAGGATCGACGGCGCGAACGGACGGAACGGCTCACGATGCTTGATCCGCGCGTTGAGCACGTCCTTCATCGAGTGGCTCCTCGGATCGGCGACGATCGAGCGGTGGCCGAGCGCGCGCGGCCCGAACTCCATCCGGCCCTGGAACCACCCGACGACGTCGCCGGCGGCGACACGCTCGGCGACCGTGGCGAAGAGCACGTCGTCGTCGACGCGCTCGGCCTCGAGCCCTGCCTCGAGCACGGCGGCTCTGATCTCGTCGTCGCCGAACGCCGGTCCCGTGTACGCGTGGTCCATGACGAAGCCGCGCGGCCGGCCGAGGACCTGGTTCCAGACGTAGTACGCCGCGCCGACGGCGGTTCCGGAGTCGCCGGCCGCGGGCTGCACGTAGAGGTCCGTGAAAGGCGTTTCCGGAAGGATCCTCCCGTTCGCGACGGCGTTGAGCGCGACGCCGCCGGCGAGGCACAGGCTCGTGAGGTGCGTCCGCTCGTAGAGCGCCTGGCAGAGGTGCAGATACGCCTCCTCGAGCACCGCCTGGAGCGACGCGGCCACGTCCTCGTAGAGCTCGGTGATCGGCTCGTCCGGCGCACGCGGCGGTCCGAGCAGCTCGACCAGCCGGTCGGAGTAGATGCGGCCGATCGTGGGCGATCCCTCGTCCCACGTCATGTCGACGCCTTCCGTGTCGTGGGTGAAGTAGTCGAGGCCGAGCTCGAACAGCGGCCCGGCGCACGAGACGAGACGCCGGATCTCCTCGACGTACCTCGGCCGGCCGTACGGCGCGAGCCCCATCACCTTGCCTTCGTCACCGTACTTCGGGAATCCGAGCCACTGCGTGACCGCGGTGTAGAGGATGCCGAGCGAGTGCGGGTAGGTCACCCGGTCGAGCACCTCGAACCGCGATCCGTGGCCCTCGGCGAGCATCGTCGACGCGAAGTCCCCGAACCCGTCGACGGACAGGATCGCGGCGTCGTCGAACGGCGAGACGAAGAAGGCCGACGCGACGTGCGCCTGGTGGTGCTCGACGTTGTGGATCCGCGCGGTCAGACCCTCGACGCCGAGCGCCTGCGCGAGCGCCGCCCCCACGTCGCGGACGCGCGCTGCGTTCTGGAGCCGCTGCCTCAGGTAACGGGCGGAGGCGCCGTGACGAAGCGTGCGGGCGAGCTTGCGCCCGAGATTCGCGCGCGGGTCACGAGAGACTGCGACGTGGTCGAGATCGGCGGGACTCAAGCCCGCGTCCTCGAGGCACCAGCGGGCCGCGAGGGCCGGGAACCCGGCGCAGTGCTTGACGCGGTTGAAGCGCTCCTCCTCCGCGGCCGCGACGAGCTCGCCGTCCACGACAACGGCGGCAGCAGCGTCGCCGTGGTAGGCGTTCAGGCCGAGGATCGCGGTCACGGCGGGTGATCGTACCCCGCCTCCAGGCCCTGGCATGCTGCCGGAGCCGTGCCGCTCGTCACCGCCGCCATCACGACGTACAACCGCGCCCGGTACCTCTCCGCGGCGATCGAGGGCGCCCTCGCGCAGACCGTCGACGACCTCGAGGTGGTCGTGGTGGACGACGGCTCCACCGACGGAACGGCCGCCTCCGTCGAGCCCTACCTCGACCGGGTCCGCTACGTGCGCCAGGCGAACCAGGGGCGGGCGGCGGCCCGCAACACCGCCGTCAGCCTCGCGGCGGGCGCGTACCTCGCCTTCTGCGACTCCGACGACGTCTGGTACCCCGACCGGCTCGAACGGCAGCTCGAAGCGCTCCGCGACCGGCCCGGGGTGGGGCTCGTCCACGGCCACGTGGACGTCGTCGACGCGCAGGGGCGGCTCCTGCCCGAGCACACCTCGAGGCACCGCGCCGTCTTCTCGGCCGCACACCGCCGACCCCCGGCGTACGCCGGCTATGCGCTCGAGTGCCGGTGCCTGAGCTCGACGATTCTCGTCCGCCGTGAGGTGTTCGACACCGTCGGGCCGTACGACACCGAGTTGCCGATCGAGGACTACGACTTCTACCTGCGGCTGCTCCTGGCGTACGACGTCCTCTTCCTCGACGGGGCCCCGCTCGCCCGCTACCGGGTCCACCCGGGGCAGGTCGACGAGCGCCGCCTCGGCCTCGGGCAGATCCGGACCGCCGAGCGGCACCTGGCACAGCTCGCCGCGGGCCGGGAGGTCCCGGACGCGAGACGGGCACGGCGGAACTTCGAGCTGATGATCGCCCGCACGTGGCGCGTCCTGGGCGACCGGAGAAAGGCACGACACGCGGCGCTGAGGGCGCTCCGGCTCGGCGCGCCGCGAGCCCTGCGCTTCATGGTCTGACGCCGAGGACGCGCCGCGCCTTTCCCAGGTACGTCGACGGGCGAAAGAGCCAGCCGTGGCGGCGGCGCCACCAGAGACCGTAGACCGCGGCCCCCCAGGCCGCGCCCACCGGCTGCATCGCGCCCCTGTACCCGACGCGCGGCAGGTAGCGGAGGTCGCCGCGCCGGCGATGGCTCCAGACGAGCTGCTCGGGATGGTCGTTCGGGCTCAGCCAGCCGCCGTACTTGTAGACGTCGTTGACGACGGGATCGTCGATCTGCGTGTAGAAGTGGATGCCGAGCAAGGTCTGCTCGTGGCGGAAGATCGGGCAGTCGCGGACGGGCGGCGCCTCCTGCCGGTCGAGGCCGAGGTTCAGGCGCTCCATCTCGCCGGGCGAGTAACCCAGCGAGAGCCCCTCCCTGGCGCCCTGGTACGTCGGCACGATCACGCGAGCGTAGAAGGCGCTGTCCCTGCGGAACGCCAGGATGCCCGCCGCGATCGAGACCCGCGACACCTGCTCCTCGCCGAGCCCGAAGCGGCGCCGGTAGTCCGGAGGAACGCTGTCGCCGAGCGGTCGGCTCTGCGAGACGCAGAAGTAGCCTCGCGTCACGACCTGCTCGAGTGGGTCGGCGAGCGAGCGGAGGACGGTGCACCCGGCGTCGAGCCAGAAGAGGACGTCGGTCTCGACGTGCGTCCAGATCCACGTCTTCCACGTCCGTCCCTGGCGCCAGTGCGGCACGAACGGCGGCACCTCGCCGACCTCGACACCGCGGACCCTCTCGAGCAGCCGCCGCTCGAACGGCCTCAGCCCGAGGTCGAACGCGACGACGCGATCGAAGATGCCGGCGTTCGCCTGCACGGAGCCGAGTAGGTTCAGGAGGTAGGGGCCGTACCGCGCGTCGGCGCCCGTCGCGAGCGTGACCTTCACCGGGCTTCGCCGTAGACGGGCAGTGTCCCTGCCAGCAGCGAGCGAGGGTTGTGGACGAGGAGCTGCACACCCCGGCTCTCCAGCCATGCCCGCCACACGCCGAGGGCTTCGACCATGCCGGAGGCGGCGCGCGCATGGGCTTGATCCGCGCCGGCGCCACGGGCGCGGTCGACGGACCGCACCTCGTCCGGTCGTAGCCAGAAATAGCGCCGGTCGTAGAGGTCGACGCCCACGAGCACGATGTGTCGCCAGCCCAGGAGGAAGCCGAAGTTCACGCACTCCTGCAGCGTCGACTCGCCGTGCACGAGACCCTGGCGGAACGAGGTGGAGGGAAGCGACCGCAGCCTGTTCGAGCGCCAGCGGAAGACACGGCTGCCTTCGGGTAGGTAGCGGTAGCCGATCGCCCGGTTGCCGTTGATCGCGCGAAAGCCGCCGTGGACGAGATACACCGTGCCGGCGAAGCGGGGGTTGGTGCGCAGGAGCTCGAAGTACTCCGCGAGCTGCGGACGCCAGACAGCCGGGTCGCGGTCGGTGTCCGGAATGCCGCGGATCAGGTGGTAGTCGCAGCGGACGAACTCCTGGTGCACGAACCAGTTGAAGCCGAGCGTGTCGTGGCGCTCCATCAGGCGCCACTCGCGGTCGGAGATGTCGTTCAGCGACGCGCCTGATCCGAGCACGAACAACGTGTCGCTGCGGCGGGTCGCGCTCAGCTCTTCCTCGTCGAGCATGTGATAGACGCGGCGACCGACCAGCGACCGCATCCAGGGAGCCACGCGCAACCGAGCGGCTCGCAGGTCGTCTGCAAGCAGCTCACTTCTGCGCATAGCACTCCATCATGTTCCGCCAGAACGCGAACGGGCGGCGCACGCCGAACAGGCGAAGCAGAAACGAGAGGTGGTCGCTCAGCGGGCGTGCGTACGGCGTCTCGAGGTACGGGTACGCGAACGCCGGCTCGCGAAAGCCGATGTTGACGAGGCACTGCCGCAGGATCCGGTCCGAGAAGACCACGAAGTTGCGCGGCGGGTCGAGCGCCGGCAGGTCCTGGAAGAGCCGATAGACGGGGCCGCCGGCGTTCGGTGTCGCCAGCACGACGAGCCAGCCGCCGGGTCGCAGCCATCGAAAGGCAGCCGCCAGCGTCTCGAGCGGCCGGTCGAGGTGCTGGAGCGAGCCGCGCAGGAGGACGAGGTCGCACCAGGCGTCGCCTTCCGGCAGGTCGAACGAGATCCCCTTCCGCCGGCACGCCTCACGCGCGCCTTCCGCCACCTCGACGCCGTACCTCCGCCAGCGATCTGCAGGGAGGAGCTCGAGCAGCTCGCCCAGGCCGCAGCCGACGTCGACGACGCTCCCAGTCTCGAGCCCCGTGCGTGACCGAATCCGCTCGACCTCCTGACGGCGCATCGCGTCGCGGCGCGCCTCGTCGCCGCTGCGCGCGCCGAAGTACCCCTCGTCGTAGCTCATGGCGCGAACGCGACTGCCGTGGCGCCGCTTCGCGACGTGATCGCCGCACCGAGGCGGACGACGGGTGCGTCGCCGACGGTCAGCAGCCACTCGTTCGGGCCCTCCGGGCGTGGGTAGACGCGAACGAAGCTTCCGTTCTCGAGCTCGACGGCGGCAAACGGGACCCGCTGGAACGGCGACGCGCCGGCAACGAGGCGATACCGGCCCGGCCCCGGCTCGATCGTGAGCTCGGGCTCGTCTGCGTCCAGCCCCTGATAGCGCCGATGGGCCTCGACGGCGGTGCAGCTCCGCCACGGGACGCGGGTCGTCCGCTCCGCTCGCCGCAGCAGCTCGACGACGTCATACGTCTCCGGGCGCATGTCCCTGTTGTCGTGGCTGAAGTACGAGAGGACGCGTCTTTCGCGCGTTCGTGCAACCTCGCGGAAGCATTCGTCGACGACCCGCTGTGTCAGCTCGTTGTAGCGGGAGCGCAAGTCGATCGAGCGGTAGACGTAGCGCTTCAGCGACCCCGCCCGCAGCGGCGTGCAGAGCGCCGGGTGGTAGCTACCCCAGATCTCGGGCGCGCCGTACCAGTCGAAGTGGTAGAGGTCGGCCCCGGGCGCCGAGCGCTCGGAGACCCGGTTGGAGAAGTCGATCGGGATCGTCTGCTCGAGCCAGCGGGACGCGGCCTCGTCCTCGATCGTCCCACCCGCCCGGAAGGCGGCGGGAAACGCGCCTCGCTCGAGCAGTCGCCGCGAGAGGACGGTGTTGCACTCGTTGCTGGAGAGCCAGGTCTCCGACCACTCGTCGCCGACGCCGCTCGCAGGCGGCACGTGGTAGTGCCAGTACCGTCCGTCGAGCTCCACCGGCAGCGACGCGATCCTGTCCCAGGTGTCGTGGTACTCCGCCACGCGGTTCTTGGGGTTCGTCCGGAAGCCGGTGAAGTCCATGACGAACCAGTTGAACCGGTAGGGCTCCCCGAAGGTGTCGCAGTGCTGCTCGCGGAAGCGGTCGGCGGTCAGCTCGGCGAGCGAGGCGAGGATCTCGTCCCAGTCGTCGAAGAACTCGCGACTCCCGTCGGGACGCCGACGCGCGTCGCCGCCGAGGGGACCCTCGGTGTCGACGCAGTGGACGACGAGAACCTCGGTCACGCGGCGAGTTCGACTGCCGTGAGGATGTCTCGGTAGTCGTAGCCGGCAGGCAGCCGTTGGTGGATCCCCGTCAGACGCTCGTAGTCGTCGCGGGTGTCGAGCGCGAGCTTCACGTGCGAGAAGTTGCCGAATGGACAGACGAGCCCGGCGAGCCGAAAGCGCTCCGGGCGGCGGTAGACGAAGGGCGTCACGTGCTCGCGCTCGTACGCGTCCTCGCTCTCGCGCGCCGCCTGCTCGAGGCAGTCGACGCGGACGAGCTCGAGGTCGAGGCCGGCCGGGTAGCTGGGCGGAAGGTTGTTCGCGAGGTAGTCGGGCCTGCCGAGCTCGTCGTACGCGTCCAACAGCTCGTCGGCGAGGACGGGACACAGGAGCGGCCGGTCGGCGCAGACGCGCAGGACGAGCGATGGCGTCTCCGCCAGCGACCGGATACAGCCCGCGAACCGGGCAAGGACGTCGTCGGCCGCCCCCCGGTAGACCGCAACGCCGGCGGCCTCGCACTCGGCGACGACGGCGTCGTCCTCCCGAAGGTCGGTCGTGGCGACGCAAAGATCGAGCGGATGGGCGACGGCGCGCAGCCGGTCGAGCAGGTGCCGCAGCACCGTCGTGCCGGCGAACGGCGCGAGCGTCTTTCCCGGGAAGCGCGTCGAGCCCATTCGCGCCTGGACGACGGCGACGACCGGCTCAGCCGCCATCGCGTACGAGCATCTGCCACTCGAGCGTCGTGTCCTCGGCGACGTCCACCACCGTCCGCCATGCCCCGGCCTCCGAGAGGAACGACGGCGGGACGCCGCTGCCCGGACGCTTCACGTCCAGCAGGTCCGGAGACAGCTGCGTCCCCCGCGGGATGTCGACCCGCGCGACGACGCTCCGACGCGCGCCGACACGCGCCGGCCCCTCGACGTCGAGCACCTGCTTCACCGGCGGACCGAGGATCTCCCGGAGACGTGCGAGCTCGTCGACGAGGCGCGCCAGCCCTTGCGGGTCGAGCGCGTGGTAGTGGTCGTTCCCGGGCAACGCCCGGTCGAGGGTGAAGTGGGTCTCGACGACGCGCGCCCCGAGCGCGAAGGCCGCGGCGACGACCGCGAACGTCTCCGGGGGAACGGTGTGGTCCGAGTAGCCGAGCACGTGACCTGGGAACGCTTCGGAGAGCTGCCGCAGACCTCCGACGGCGGCGTACTTCGCGGGCGTGGGATAGGCGAGCGTGCATTGCAGGATCGCGACGTCCCCCGCCCCCTCGCGCTCCAGCGCCCTCACCGCGTCGTCCACCTCGGCCAGGGTCGACGCCCCGGTCGAGAGGAGGACCGGCTTGCCCGCGCGGGCGACTCGCTCGAGCAGCGGCAGGTTCGTGATGTCACCCGACGCGACCTTGAACGCGGCCACGAGGCTTTCGAGCCATTCGACGGCGTCGACGTCGAAGACGGATGTCGTGAAGGCGATCCCGGAGCTCGCGCACTCCTCCGCGATCCGCCGGTACTCGCTCTCGCCGAAGCGGTCGTAGCGGGAGAAGAGCTCGAACTGGCTCGCGGTGGGCTCCTTCGACCGATCCCAGTAAGCCCTGCTCGAGCGCGTCGCGAGCCGCTCGGCCCTGTACGTCTGGAACTTGATCGCGCCCGCGCCGGCGGCCCCCGCCTCCCGCACCATCTGCAGGGCGACGTCGAGGTCGCCCTCGTGGTTGACGCCCGCCTCGGCGACGACGAGCGCCGGCGACTCCCACGTCCGATATGCGCCGAGATCGAGCATCAGCCTCCGTTCTTCCTCCGCGCCCGGGCCTGGTGCGCCTCGTAGGCCGCGACGTCGCTCGTCATGTTCTCGCCGTGCAGGCGGTACCGGTACAGCGGAAGCTCGATCCGGTGCATCTTCCAGCGCCTCTCGAAACGAAGCCGCAGGTCCAGATCCTCGGCCATCAAGAACGACTCGTCGTACAGCCCGAGCTCGATCAGGCGCTCCTTCCGGAACATCACGCCGCATCCGATCGGTCGTTCGAGGCAGTTGACGTGCTGCAGGTGCTCCTCGTGCTCGTTGACCGTGTAGTAGTCGCACGCGACGGCGTCCATGTACGGGTTGAGCTCGAGGAACAGCGACAGCACGCGGACGAAGTCGTGGTGGACGTAGTCGTCCGCGTCGACGCGCACGACGTAGCGGGCGGGTGCGCCTTTGAGGCCCCGGTTCAACGACGCGGGCAGGCCGAGCTGCACCTCGTTGGCGAGGATGCGAACGCCGTCGAACGCCTCTGCGATCCGGCGGGTCGCGTCCGTCGAGCCGTCGTCGACCAGGACGATCTCGTACGAGTCCGACGCCGCGCTCTGGCTCAGGCACGAGCGGAGCGCCCGCTCGACGTACTTCTCCTCGTTGTGCGCGGCCATCACGATGGCGACGGCGGTCACGAGCCCTCCTCGCTGCGTCCGGCGTGTGTCCGCGCCGGAGGGTAGCGACCGCTGCGGGCGGTCGACCCCGGAGCGGCTCAGGCCGAGGCGACGCCGAGGCGACGCCGGATGCGGCGCCGCAGGCCGGCCGCGAGCCCGCGGACGTCGCCGCGGCGAACCGCGCGCCCGGCGACGACCAGCCGGTGGAGGCGCGGATGCTCGTAGCGCAGATAGAAGTCGAGGAAGATCGGCGACCGGCGACGCGCGCCGTGGCGCCGGCCCGCACGCCACGTCTCGGCCGCGAAGCGGCGGTAGTCGGCGACTGACTTGGACCGGGGGTGGTACCGGTACGCCGCGAGCACGCGGTCGACGTGCCTCACGTCGAAGCGCTCGCCGAGCCTCAGCCACAGCTCGTAGTCCATCGCGTAGTGGAGCCCTTCGTCGATGCAGCCGACCGCCTCGAAGGCGGCGCGCGTGAAGAACGATCCCGGCTGCGCGACCGCGTTCGCGACCTCGAGCTGCCGGCGAAGGTCGAACGGAACAGCGCTGACGTCTCCGAGGAGCTCGCCGTTCTCGCCGACGCGACGCCAGCCCCCGTGCACGAGCGCGCATCCGGACTCGCGCAGAACCGCGACAGCGGCCGTCACGGCGCCGGGCAGGTAGTAGTCGTCCGCGTTGAGCCAGCCGAGGATCTCGCCGCGTGCACGCCGGAAGCCCTTGTTGAGTGCGGCCGCCTGGCCGGCGTCGGGCTCCGACACCCAGTCGAGATGCGAGTACCGCCGCAGGATGTCGACCGTTCCGTCGGTCGAGCCTCCGTCGACGACGACGTGCTCGATCCTCGGATAATCCTGGGCCAGCACGCTCTCGATCGCCTGCTCGATGTACCGGCCCTGGTCGAGCGAGGGCGTCACGACCGACACCAGAGGAAGGCTCGTGTCCGTCCTCGACACGGTCACGACGATAGCGCGCTCCCCGCACGCCGCAGCTCGCGGATGAGCGACAGGTCGGAGCCGGTGCGGTAGACGGCGTAGAGCAGGCTCAGAACGAGCCCGCGGAGGCCGTCGCGGTAGCCCTTGTGTCGGACGAAGCACGTGACGAAGCTGCTGACCGGCGTCTTCGCGGCTGCGCGGAAGCCGGTGATCTCACCCATGCTCGCGCGTGCCGCGCCCTCGATGCGCACGTAGCGAACGTGCTTGCGGACGAAGTCGCGGTAGCCGGTCACCCAGAGGTGCTCGAGCGCGTTCGTCCCGTCGAACTCGATCGTCTCGTATCGATACCCAGGTCGGAGCTGAACGCCCTGGTGCACCGCACCGGTAAAGCGCGTGCCGCTGCGACGTGCGACGAACCGCTTGCCGGTCGTGCCGCCCCAGATGGTTCCGCGAAGCGGCTGTCTCCCGAAGTAGTAGACGCGCGGCACGATGACGATGCCGACGTCGCCGGGCAGCGTGCGGGTGAGCTCGGCAAGCTGCGCCGCGAGCCCATGCGGTACGCGCTCGTCGGGATCGAGGAGCGCGACGAGGTCGTTGCGTGACTCGCCGATCACGTCGGGATGGACGATCTCCGCGATCGGAGCGAAAGCGTGCCGGATCACGCGCGCGCGGTTCGCCTCCGCGATCCGCACGGTGTCGTCTCCGGACGCGACGTCGACCACGATCACCTCGTCGCAGAATGAGAGCTCGGGAAGCCGGTCGCGGAGCAGGTGCGCCTCGTTGTGGCTCACGACGAGCGCGGTTATCGGCGCGCGCCCGCTCACGTCGCGCGACGGAGACGGCGGAGGAGCGCGATCTCCGCGCTCGTCCGGAACACCGACCAGAAGAGCGAGAGAAGGAGGCCGTCCACGCCGTCGAGATACCCGCGCTTGACGACGTAGCTGTCGTGGAAGCTCCGCCACGGCGTCGCGCCGATCTTCCGAAGGCCGGTGACCTCCCCGGCGGCGGCCCGGTCGACGGGCTCGAGCGCGAGGTACCGGCGATGGCGCGTAAGCAGCTCCCGGTAGCCGCCCGCCCAGCGGTGGACGATCGCGGTCTCGTGGGTGAAAGGCATGGCCACCACGCGATAGCCACGCTTGATCCGCATCCCGCCCCAGATCGTCTGGGTGAGCTCGACGGCGCTGCGCCGGACGAGAAGCCGCCGCTTGTTCGGTCCGCCCCAAACCGTCCCGCGCAGCGGGCGGCCCCGGAAGTAGTACTGCCGCGGCGCGTCGACGGCGGCCACGTCGTCGGGAAGCGTCCGGAGCATGCGCGGCAACTGCTGTGCGAGCGCGGGCGGCACCTCCTCGTCTGGATCGACGACGAGCAGCCAGTCGTGCCGCGCCTGCGGCGCCACGGTGACCCGCGCCCACTCCGCGATCGGCACGTAGACGTGACGGATCACGCGTGCACCGTGCGCCTCCGCGACCTGCGCCGTCCGGTCGCTGGACTCCACGTCGATCACGATCACCTCGTCGCAGAATGCGATCGCGTCGAGGCACCGGTCGAGCAACGCGCCCTCGTTGCGACTCGAGACGAGTGCGGTCAACGGCGCCTTCGCGTCGGGTCGAAGCTCCTCTGACCCCGTGTTCCCGGCCTCAGGCCACTCTGACAACGCCGACTCCGTACCTCCGGCCGTGAGAGGCGACCAGCTCCTCCGTCGGCAACGACGCCTTCAGCTCTTGCCAGAACGCCCGCACGTCCGGCGCTCCAACGGCATCCACGTCGTGCAGCGCGATGATGCCGCCGCGGCGGACGAGCGGCGAGTACAGCTCGTAGTCCGACTTGACCCCTTGGTACGAATGGTCGCCGTCGATGAAGAGCACGTCGATCGGGCGGCCGCCGAGACTTCTGCGCACGCGGTCGACCGTGGCAGGGTCGTGGCTGTTCGCCGGCATCATCAGCTCGATCCGCTGACGCGACCTCGCGAACGACCGGCGAACGAGAGCGTACGGAGAGACGCGGCCGAGCGGGCCTAGCGGTCGCGTGTCGACCGCCACGATCAGCGCCTCGTCGGCGGCGACGTACGGCCAGAGGAAGAGCGTGCCTCCCTGGTCGGTGCCGATCTCCACCACTCGACTCGGGTTCTCGGCCCGGACGAGCTCCAGCAGCCACAGGATCTCCTCGGGCGCCTGGGACACCTCGAGAGAGTCGCGATACCAGCGTCGGCCTTCCATCCAGGCCAGCGCTTGGCGAACGTCGCCGGGCCGCCGGAGGCGAAGCTCGAAGACGACCCGGCCGGCTGACAGATACTTCCTCGGGAGCCGTCCCACGCGTTGGAGAAGGCTCATCTGAGGCGCCCGCTCAATCCGTTGACGACACGACGCCGCCAGTAGCGCAGGAAGAGCGTCTCCAGATGCGCCTGGTTGCCGCTGAAGGCGCCGGTGACCGTTCGTGCGTACTGGTTGAAGAGCGAGTTGTTGTAGATCAGAGCATCGCAGCGCGCGAGCAGGAACATGTCGACCAGCGTGTCGCAGACGGCATCGCGGTCCGTGTACGTGTCCCCGTCGAAGCGAAACGTGTCGCCGGCTCCCGGCGGCGGGAACACGTTCCTGCGCGTCACCGCCCGCGGCAACCTGCCGAGGAGCTCGGCCATGTCCGCGGAGTCGGTGGCGTAGAAGACGCGGTATCCGTCCCGCAGCGACCGGGGGACGCGCCGCAGCCGCATGCGAATGTGGCGCTCGAGGGCCCGCAGGAGTCGGGACCGATCGTCGAACAGGGAGACGTCGACGCGACCCGCGTCCGAGCCGCCACGGCCGAAGTAGTGCCCGTTGCCGGTGCGGACGTTGAGGCCGACGACGAACGTCCCGTCGAGGTTCTCCGCGAACCACTCGCCCAGAGCGGCTCGGACGGCCGGGCCCGGATGGATCGAGCGGTAGAACGCGCGCAGGGCCGCAAAGCGGCTCGACTCCGGGCCGGGATGAAGGCGATCCAGCCCGTGGTACTTGGTGAGCATGACCACCTCGGGCAGCGGCAGGTCCTCGCCGTTCGAGAGCTGCCACGCCTCGTGCAGCTCGAGTCGGCGCACCTTCTCCGGGAACCCGTCGAGTGGCGCGTAGAGGAGAGGAACGTCGAGGATCTTCGCCGGCGTCTCGAAGAACTCCGCGAAGTAGTTCGCGTTCTGGTCCGCGAGCTGGGGGCGTTCGCGCCAGTCCACCACGACCGCTCGACCGAGGCGTCGGGCGAGCCAGATCGCACCGGCGAGGCTGGCGAGGTTGGAGCCGACGTTGCTTCCGCGCAGCGGCTTGCTGACGACGTAGCCCCCCATGGGGCGATCGTAACGACCGCCCGCGTGGGCTTACCGTGCGCCCCTCACCGCCCGCTGCCGGCCGGCTGTCCCGACGAGAACGGCCAGGCGAAGAACGGGCGGAGAAGGTTCGAGCGGTGCCAGATGCCGAAGCCGTACGCCCCGACGCTCGTGTGATCGCGGACGGGCACGAGAGCAAGGTCCGATGCACCACCCGTCGTGGTGGTGAGGTACTGCGGGCCGCCGATGGTGACGAAGTTGAAGCAGAGGAAGAGCGACCACGCGACGGCCGCCGACATGGTGACTGCTGCGATCGTCGGCGCGAGGTCGAGCAGCCCGGCCAGCCCGATCGCGACGACGGGGAACAGCGGCGTGTAGAACCGCTGCCCGAACGCGAGCGTGCCGTCCCAGAACGCAACGAGCGAGTACGAGGCGATCACGGCGAGCGACATGGCCACCGTCGCCACCAGGAACCGCCGCTGAGCGGGCCGGCTGCGGAAGAGGTGGACGAGCCCGACAACCGCCAGACCCGCGACCGGCGACCACACGACGTACCCGCGATGGTCGGTGAACAGCATGCGCAGGGGGTTGAGCGGCGCGAACGTGAGCACGTTTTCGGCGCTGTAGCTGCCGCCCGCGAACACGTCGACCCCGAAGGCGCGCGGAATGAGGAAGAGCAGGAGGCAAACCGCCGCAGACGTCACGGCGATCTCGGCGGCATGACGGATGCGCCGCCAGAGCACGAGTGCCGCAACCAGCGCGATCGCCTCTGCGCCGTTGAAGTAGCGCACCGTGTACGCGAAGCCGAAGATCGCACCAAGCCCATACGTGACCCACCGCTCGGGCGGGTCGCGCCGGAAATACCTGTACGTGAGGTAGAGCACCCCGGCGAAGAGGACGCCGTCGAGCGCATGGTTCTTGGCCGGCACGAACGTCGCGTAGTAGAAGAATGGAGTGCCGAGCGCAGCCGCCAGCACGGCGACGCCGACATGACGCAGCGAGAGGCCTCTCGCCACCGCCGCGAGCGACGGCCACGCGACGAGCGTCAGGAGCCCGAGGCCGAGGGCGACGACCGTGCGCTCGACCGGATGCCCCGAGACGGTGTGCAGACCGGCGTGGTCGAACAGCTTGCCGAGCGCGTAGAAGGGCGCCTCGACGAGGGCCAGCCCGAAGTAGTAGCCGACGGCGTGGTGGGCATCCCCGAACATCCGCCTGACGAACGTGAACTGCACCTGCTCGTCTCCTCCGGGAAAGCCGAGCGCGTCGAAGTTGACGACGCAGAGCATCCAGACGGCCGCGCTCACGAGCACACCACGACTTCCTCTCCGACGCACGGCGGCGCGTGCGCGCCTCTCGGCCCGCGCGGCGACGACAGAGGTGCCGGGTGCCGTCACGCCTCGCTCCGGTGCCGACGCAGGATCGCGTGCTCGCTCAAACCCAGGATGCTCAGGAAGAAGGCGGCGAACGCACCCTGAACCGCAACCGCCGCGAGCGTCAGGCCGAGGAGGCCGAGCCTCGGGTCGGGGACGCCGTCGACCAGGGAGACGACGGCGATGGCCAGCCCGACGACGAGCGTCACCCCCGCGAGCGCGAGGCCGTGCTCGAGCCTGAAGCGGCGCCACCCTCGCTCGAGCCGCGCATCGTGCTCGCCGAGGTAGACGACTGCGTAGGTTCGGGCGAACAGGCCGAGCTGAATCGTCCCGAGGCCGACGATCGCCAGCATCGAGAATCCGATCGCGACGCCTGTCCAGGGCTCGCCGAGGCTGTTCCAGATCGCGAGCGTGACGACCCCGGCCAGCCCGCCCAGGGTTGCGAGGGCGCCGGGCACCGCGAACAGGAACGTCGGGCTGTAGACGAGCATGAACCTGACGTGGCGCCAGGCGTCGCGGCCGCGGACCAGCTTCGAGCTGCCGATCCGTCGCCGGTAGTCGACGGCGACCTCGTCCACGCGGAGCCGACGCTTGCCTGCCTTGATCACCATCTCGGAGGCGAACTCCATGCCGGTGGCCGACAGCTTCAGCTGCGGGAGGACGTCCCGCCTGATCGCCCGGAGGCCGCAGTGGGCGTCCGAGACGCCGCTCCGGAAGAAGAGGTTCAGCATCCCCGTCAGCGCCGGATTGCCGATGTACCGGTTCGGCCACGGCATCGCACCGGGCTGGATCGTGCCGCCGAAACGATTTCCGATCACGATCTCGGCGCCGGCACGGAGCCGCTCGACGAACTCGCCCAGCGTCTCGAGCGGATATGTCCCGTCGCCGTCCGCCATCACGACGTAGCGACCACGGGCGGCCGCGAGACCGGCCAGGTACGCGCTGCCGTACCCCCGCCGCGGCTCGTAGACGACCGACGCTCCCGCCGCGCGCGCTCGCTCGGCGGAGCGGTCGCTCGACGCGTTGTCGACGACGATGACCTCGCCGGCCAGGCCCGCCGCCGCGAGACCGGCGAACGCCTGTCCGACCACGTGCGCGATCCCCTCCTCCTCGTTCAGGCAGGGGATCACGACCGACACGTCCGGCTCGGCCGCGGCCGCGGCCGTCGCCACGGCCGGAACCGGCGCCTCGGCGGTGGCGTCCGCGCTGCTCATCGGCACCCCAGCATAGAGCCGCCGACGGTCGCCTTCACGGTCGCGGTCTACACTGGTCGTGGCGGCGCTCGGACGGCGCACGCCGCGCGCACGTTCCCGTCGTCGGTCTGAGCACATTCAGTCGAGCCCATGAGAGGCGGTGTGCCGAGCCGCTGGAGAGCGGCCGCGCTCCTCTGCGCCGGCACGGTCTGCGGCTCGGTGTTCTTCCTCGCCGCGCCGGCTCGAGCCGCCGGGCGCTCACCCGCCACTTGTCCGTGGTTGAACCCTATCCTCCGCCCGGCCGAGAGGGCGTCGGCGTTGCTCTCCGCGATGACGCTTCAGGACAAGCTCGCCCTGCTCGGGGGCGTGGACGCGTCTGCGCCTCCGTACGACACCGAGGGTGCCGGCTATGCGGGGTTCGTCCCGGGGAACCCGCGTCTCTGCATCCCTCCCCTGGCGCTGAACGACGGCGGCGCCGGTGTCGCCGACGGACAGACCGGCACGACCGCCTTTCCGGCTCCGATCGCACAGGCGGCAACATGGGATACGGCCCTCCAGCAGCGTCTCGGCGAGGCGCTGGGCGCCGAGGCCTGGGGCAAGGGCGTCGACGTCCTGCTCGCGCCAGACGTGAACATCGCGCGTGTGCCGGAAAACGGGCGCAACTTCGAGGCCTTCGGCGAGGACCCCTTCCTCAGCGCGCAGACCGCAGTGGCGGAGATCGCGGGCATCCAGTCGAACCCGGTCATCGCGACCGTGAAGCACTACCCCGTCAACAGCCAGGAGACGAACCGCTACTGGGTCGCGTCGATCGTCGACGACAGGACGTTGCACGAGATCTATCTGCCGCCGTTCGAGGCGGCGGTGAGGCAGGCGCACGTGGGGGCGGTCATGTGCGCGTACGGTCTCGTCGACTCCGCGTTCTCGTGCCAGGCTCCCGACTTGCTCACGACCGTGCTGCGCCGGGAGCTCGGCTTCGGCGGGTTCGTCGTCTCGGACTGGGGCGCCACCATGTCGAGCGCGGAGGCGATGTTGTCCGGCCTGGACATGCAGATGCCGGTCGCGACTCACTTCGGCGGCGAGCTCGCGCAGGATGTGGCGAGCGGTGTCGTTCCCGAGGCCGCCGTCGACACCAGCGCGCGCCGGATCCTGACGACGATGTTCCGGATCGGCGTGTTCGACCGCCCGCCGCCGCCGCGAGCGGCGGCGGTGTCCGCCGTGGTGACCAGCTCCGACCATCGCCGCATCGCGCTGAGGACGGCGGAGGAGGGATCCGTGCTGCTCAAGAACGAGGACGCAGCGCTGCCCCTCGAGACCCGAGGCGGGAAGATCGCGGTCATCGGCGTCCCTGCTGCGCCAGAGACGCTGCCCCAGTTCATCAGCGGCGGGGGTAGCGCGTACGTGGCGGCAGCCACCTCGGTCTCGCCACTCGCGGGCCTCGAGGCGCGTGCGGCGAGAAACGGCGACACGATCGTCTACGCAGACGGCAGCGATCCCGCCGCCGCGGCGGCTGTCGCCGGACAGGCGTCCGTCGCGATCGTCTTCGCCTACGACGTCGAACGCGAGGGGCTCGACCGGCCGAACCTGTCACTCCCCGACCAACAGGACGCGCTCATCGACGCCGTCGCGCGCGCGAACTCCCACACCGTGGTCGTGCTCGACACCGGCGGGCCGGTGCTCATGCCGTGGCTCGACGAGGTATCCGCGGTGCTCGAGACGTGGTATCCGGGTCAGCAGGACGGAAGCGCCGTCGCCGCCCTTCTCTTCGGAGACGTCGACCCGAGCGGCAGGCTGCCCCAGACCTTCCCGGCGGCCGACGACGCCGTGCCGACGTCGTCTCCGGACCAGTGGCCCGGGGCGAACGACGCCCAGGACGCGTTCTTCTCCGAAGGGCTCGAAGTCGGCTACCGCTGGTACGACCGGGAGCACGTGGCTCCGCTCTTCCCGTTCGGCTTCGGGCTTTCGTACACGCGATTCAGGTACGGCAACCTCTCCTTGACGCGCCGCAGATCGACGGTGACGGTGTCCTTCACGGTCCGAAACGCCGGCACGAGAGCCGGCGCCGAGGTCGCCCAGGTCTACGTGGCCGACCCACAGTCGGCCGGGGAGCCTCCAAGGCAGCTGAAGGGGTACGCGCGCGTGCCCCTGAAGCCCGGTCGCAGCACGCGCGTCAGGCTCACCCTCCCGCCGCGGGCATTCGCGCGCTGGTCGACCGCCGCGCGACGA
>Ga0209810_1000674_pt1 | contig 67167 bp, 58 predicted proteins | sample Coa_R1_7_FD_187159 | JGI IMG/M metagenome (GOLD analysis project Ga0209810, IMG submission 187159) | Surface soil microbial communities from Centralia Pennsylvania, which are recovering from an underground coalmine fire - Coalmine... | ecosystem: Environmental > Terrestrial > Soil > Unclassified...
TGCTCGATGATTATAGAAGTGTAGGCTCATCAAGGGGGAACAGGGGGCACCCATATCAGGTTACATGTTCACTGATATACAGGTGGTAGAGAGTCTGCAGGCGAGAGATGCGAACGCCTTTCGTTCTCTGGTTGAACGGTTGGAACAGCCGATCATCGGCTATTTACATCGGCTCGTCGGCGACCGTGAAGTGGCGCTGGACCTTGCGCAAGATACGTTTTTACAGGTATATAAGGAGATTGGCAAAATGCCGCAGGATCTCTCACTCAATGCCTGGATTTATCGTATTGCTACCAATTACGGTCTGCGCTATCTTAACCGAAAAAAGTTGCGCTCGTTTGTTCATCTGGATACGGGCGAAGACTACCATCCCTGCCTCGCGGTCGAAGGGCCAGAGGGGCAGGCGGAGACTCGTATTCTCGTGGAACAGGCGCTGCGTTCACTCAAACCGGAAGATGCGGCCTGCCTGCAATTGCACTATGGTGATGGGTTCACCTACGAAGAAATCGGCCAGATCTTGCAACTCAGTCCAGAGGCGGTGCGCAAACGAGTATCGCGCGGGGTGACGAAGTTCCGCGCATCATACGGCACAGCCCCGAAAAAACGTATGTAGGAAGAGGCGGAACGGCAGGCGCTATGTCAGATCAGAGGCCACCCGCGCATACGCGGGCTTCAAAGGAATATGACTATAGTGAAGGGCGGCATCCATCCGATGACCTGCTACTCGCTTCCGTGCGCCAGCAGCACCTTGACAACCGAATACAGATCGAACAGCACATCAACGAATGCCCTTTTTGCCGCCATAAATGCCACGCCTTTGAGCAGGATGGCCGGCTACTCTCGCCCTATATGCAGGAGCAGAAGCAGCAATTCTATCCCTCTATCACCAATCGTGTGATGCAGCGGGTCGCGCTGGAAAACCGCCTCACGCGGCGAGAGCGCATTCTGGCCGATTTGCAGCGAGCTTATAAATACTCGCTGCTGGAAGGGATTGTGCAGAAGATCCTGGGGCAGCAACGCGGGCAGGCACAGGCAGAGAACAGGGAGCAGGGCTTATTTGTCTCACCGCTCTCTCCCCTCACGGACGAGCCGTTACCCGGCCCGTTCGCCGCGCTGCGGTCTAGCGGCGCGTTGTGCTCTGGCCCGACCGGAAGCCGTCGTTCCGCGCCCCGCTCGTTCCGGCGGCTCGCCATTGCGCTGGTCGTTGTGGCGGCAGTTCTCACACTGATGATTGGCCTGTTAGCATCGCCGATAATGAAGCCGGTGATGACGGAAAGCCACGCACAACAAACACCGCCGTCAATTCCCCGGCAGCACAATACATCGATACCGGTAACGTCGAAAAGTCCGTCGGCGCAGACGAAAACGCCGACTCCTACGCACTCCGGGCCGCAGATTGTGTTCTGCAGCACGCCGAGCCAGCTCAAACGGAACATTGTTCAGATCTGCGGCTCCGGTTTCACAAAGTACGGGCGCGTATGGCTGGCAGTCTATGGGTTCAACGTGATCTTTCCGCGCACAGCAGATGGGCGAGGAAACATCGATATCACGTTTACTGTTAATGACTGCCGGTTAATGCCTCTTCAGATTACGGCATTTGATGCAAGCAGTCGCAGGATAGCAACCTTGCAAATCGGTTCGCTCAGCAGTTGTTCGTTTTCCAGACATCACTGAGCGCAGAAAGCGAATAGAGAGCCGGGGAAGTGGAAAGGAAAGATGATGATGATACGGCAATGTGCCTGGTGCCTGCGCCAGATGGATCAATGTGGGGAGCCGCTTTCAACGAAGCCGTTGCCTAAAGACTACGAGGCGACACACGGTATGTGCCGCCCGTGCGCCATCGAGTGGCTAGAAGCCGTGCTGGGCAATCCCTGCTGGCCTGAGAGCGAAGAGCAAAAAGCTGCTTCAGATGTGTATTACGATTATCGATCATTATTCGCGGGAGAAAGAATTGAGGTATAGGGCCTGAAAGGCCTTCTCATTGAAGATAGAAACTCTCCTGCTATGCAGCGACGTGCAAACGTCGCCCCGAGGGCCGGATCGTGTTCATGTTGCATCGCATGAACCTGTTGCTCACTCCCCCCAAGGAGCAACAACGATCCAGGCCCTTTCTTTTTTGGCACTATCGATATGTCATACTATGGGAATCGTCCCCGGACATGTCATGCTGAGCGGCAGCGAAGTATCTGGTGCCACCAGCCAGGCGACATGGCCGACGAGAGATGCTTCGTTGCGCTCAGCATGACATCTCTCTGTTGTTTTTTTATGGATTGCTACCTTCTGAGAAAATCCAGCACAAACGAGTTGACCAGGTCCGGTTTCTCCTGCTGCACCCAGTGGCCGCTATCAGGAATTCTTTTGAGCTGGAGATGCTCCACCCATTGTTCCAGGCCCTCGGTCATGGCAAGGCCGAGGGCGATATCCTGCTCGCCCCAGATGAGCAGGGTGGGAGCGGAGATGCGCCTCGTGCTGGCCTGGGGATACCGCAGGCGGCGGGGAAAGTCGCGAAAGAGCTGGCGATAGTAGTTGAGCGCGGCAGTCATGGCCCCCGGCTTGCTCATCGCCTGCTGAAATTTTGCCGTCACCGCGCGCGGGAAGGCCTCTTTTTGTACGGCGGTCCCGCGCAGCATGCGCCCGATCTCGTTCGCATGGTTGCGCAGCAGCCCATATTCGGGCAGCCAGGGCAACTGGAAGAAGAATATGTACCAGCTTTTGCGCAGTTGCTCAGGGGTGCGCAGTTCGCGCATCATTGCCGCCGGGTGAGGCGCGTTCATGACGATCAGCCGTTCGGTCATCTGTGGGTAGCGCATAGCAAAGGCCCACGCCAGCACTCCGCCCCAGTCATGGCCCACGATGATCGCGCGCGCGCGCCCTAACCCCTTTATCAAGCCCTCGATGTCGCGAATCAGCGTCGCCACATCATAGCCCCCCCGCGGCTTATCGCTATCGTTGTAACCGCGCAGGTCGGGCGCGACCGCCAGGTAGCCATGCTCCGTCAGAAAGGGAAGCTGGTAGCGCCAGGAGTACCAGAACTCCGGGAAGCCATGCAGCAGCAGCACCAGCGGCTTTTCGCCTTCTGCGCGCTTCTCATCATCCTCGCCGCCCACCGTTACATAGTGCATGCGTATGCCGTTAGTCATAATGTCGTGATGCCGCCACAATTCCGTTGGAATAGCCATGTATGGTCTCTCCTGCTATAATGGGCGCAGCAATTAATAGCTCGCACCCCCTGCAAGGCCACCCGCCAGGGGTGGCCCTACTATACTCGACAGCTCCCCAGATGATACGGATACCCGTAGTATAGTAGGGCCACCCCTGGCGGGTGGCCTTGCAGGGGTGCATGGTCTGTTATTCAACGTCGCGGTCGTTGTAGACGATGGCGCGTTTGACCTGTTCGATCAGGTCGGTGACGGGGATGCCGCGCGGGCAAGCATCGGCGCAGTTGAAGATGGTGCGGCAGCGCCAGACGCCGTTGCGCTGACCCAGAATTGCCAGCCGCTCCTGCGTCGCCTGGTCGCGGCTGTCGAAGATGAAACGGTGGGCATTGACAATCGAGGCCGGGCCAACCCAGTCGGCGTTGCCCCAGATCGACGGGCAGGAACCGGTGCAGGCGCCGCAGAGAATGCACTTCGTTCCCTCGTCGTAGCGCGCGCGCTGCTCCGGTGATTGCAGCCGCTCGGTTCCCGGCTCGCTATCATACGTAATCAGGTAGGGCTTGACCGATTTGTACTTCTCAAAGAAGCCGTCCATGTCGACGACCAGGTCTTTGATGACGGGGTAACCGAGCATCGGCTCAATCGTCACCTTCTCGCCCACGTCGCGCACGAGAACCTTGCAGGCGAGGCGGTTGCGCCCGTTGATGCGCATGGCATCGGAGCCGCAGACGCCGTGCGCGCACGAACGCCGGTACGTCAGCGAGCCGTCCATCGTCCACTTGACGATATTGAGCGCGTCCAGCAGGCGATCAATGGGATCAGCCTCGACGGTGTACTCAGCCCAGTATGGCTTCGCGTCCTTCTCTGGATCGAAGCGTTTGATACGCATCTGTAAGTTCATAGTTTTCACTCCAGTGACACAACCAGCGTGTCCGTCCAGACGCAGTTTATTGCGCCCTATCAGTCCCTTTGCGCTTGAGCTTTTCGGGTTGTGAGGGTATACTTGCCTCAAGCAGAAGCGGCAGCATTCAAGCCCTTCCTCCCGTTCGGGTTGGAAACCTAGTATTTCCGCTCTTTGGGCTTGAAAATGGGATCGTCGATAAGGACGACATCCTTGTAGTCAAGCCGCACATCATGGGCTTTGGTGCCTTTATAGGCCAGCGTGTGCTTGAGCCAGTTGGCATCGTCACGTTTGGGATAGTCGGTGCGGTAGTGCGCGCCGCGACTCTCGGTGCGCGCCAGGGCGCCGTGAATGGTGGCCTCTGCGCATTCAAGCAGGAAGCCGAGTTCGACGGCCTCGACCAGTTCGGTATTGAAGGTCTTGCCCTTGTCCTGCAACTGCACGCGGCGGTACACGTCCTGTAAGCCATCCAGCGTATCCAGCGCGTGGCGCAGGCCGCGTTCGTCGCGTTCGACGAAGACGCGCGCATCCATCTCGTTCTGCAAGGTTGAGCGGATACGGTATGCCGACTCGCCGCCCTTTGAGGAATAGAGACGATCCAGCAGTTCGCGTGAGTAGCTCTCCGGCTCCGGCGGCAGCGGCACGTGCTCGTTTTCGGCAATGAACTTCGCCATGTGCTTGCCGGCGCGGCGACCAAAGACGATCAGGTCAACCAGCGAGTTGGTACCCAGGCGGTTGGCGCCATGCACGGAGACGCAGGCGACCTCGCCTGCGGCATAGAAGCCGGGCAGAGGCGTCCACTGCGGGTCGATCACCACGCGCGCATCGTTATCGGTCGGGATGCCGCCCATCGCGTAGTGGGCCGTCGGCTGGATGGGAACCGGCTCGGTAATTGGCTCGACGCCCAGGTAGTTGCGCGCGAAATCGGTGATATCGGGCAGTTTCTCGGTGATGACCTTCTCGCCGAGATGGCGCACATCGAGATAGACGTAGTCCTTGCCGTTGATGCCGCGCCCCTCGTGAATCTCCTGCAAGATGCAGCGCGAGACGATATCGCGCGGCGCCAGGTCTTTGAGCGTGGGCATGTACCGCTCCATAAAGTATTCGCCCTTGTCGTTGAGCAACTTGCCGCCTTCGCCGCGCGCCGCCTCGCTCAGCAGCACGCCGACCTTGTAGATGCCCGTCGGGTGGAACTGGTACATCTCCATGTCCTGCAAGGGGATGCCGCGCCGATAGGCAATGGCCATGCCGTCACCCGTGCAGGCAAAGGCGTTGCTGGTGACGCGCCAGGCGCGGCCATAGCCGCCGGTTGCGAACATGACCGCCTTGCCGTGGAAGGTATGAATTTCGCCCGTGCGAATCTCCATCGCCACCACACCGCAGGCGCGGCCCTCGTTGAGCAGCAGATCAAGCACGAGAAACTCGTTGAAGAAACGCACCTCGTTCTTGATAGCGTTCTGGTACATCGTCTGGAGCAGCATGTGGCCCGTGCGGTCTGCCGCGTAGCAGGAGCGGCGCACGGCTGCCTCGCCATAGTTGCGCGTGTGGCCGCCGAAGCGGCGCTGGTCGATGCGCCCATCAGCCGTGCGGTTAAACGGCAGGCCACGATGCTCAAGCTCATAGATGGCATCGATGGCATCACGCGCCAGAATCTCCGCCGCCGGCTGGTCGACCAGATAGTCGCCGCCCTTGACGGTATCGTACATGTGCCATTTCCAGTGGTCTTCTTCCTGATTGCCCAGCGCGGCTGCCACCCCGCCCTGTGCCGCGCCCGTGTGCGAGCGCGTCGGGTAGACCTTCGTCAGCACGGCCACGCTCGCCCCCGAAAGCTGGATGGCAGCCATCAGGCCCGCGCCGCCGGAGCCGACAATGATCACATCAAACTTATGATACATAAGCTCTTTCCTCGTTCTATTGCAGACAATTGGGACCTAAGCTGCCCGCGACTGGATGAAACGTGATCAGCGTAATCGTTCCCAGCATAAAGAAAATCAACGTCAACGCGCCTACGCTTGACTGCAATACAAGCCGCCAGCTACGAGAACGTACATAATCGTCGATGACCACGCGCAAACCGTTCATGCCATGCAGCAAGGCCAGCGTGAGCAGCAGCCAGTCGTAGAGCCGCCAGAACGGGTTAGCATAGCGCCCGGCGATCAGTTGATAGCTCGTACATGACACGTCGGTTGTGACGTGATTCAACAGTAGGTGAATAATCACCAGAAAGATGAGGCCAAGAGCCGACCAGCGCATGAAGTACCAGCTAAAGGTTTCAAAACCGGTACCGCTCGCCGGGCGCGGCCCATATCCAGTCGAAATACGCATTGTTGCTCTCCTACATCAACCGGCCCGCATTAGCCAGCAGGCCATGCTACGCGAACATCCTTCTACATCCCGGCGGGCATGTTGCCCGTCGGCCAGCCAAAGACCGGGCCGATCACAAAATACGCCATCGGCAGAAAGCAGACAATCGTCACGACCAGCACGATCGCGAACATCGCCGCCTGAAAGCGCACCGCCTTCGGCCAGAAATCGATCAAAATAATGCGCACGCCATTGAAAGCGTGATAGAGGACGGCGGCGATCAGCGCCAGCGAGATCAGGCGCACAATCGCGGTGCCAAATAACGCGATGCCCTCATTATAGACGGTGGGGCCGAAGTTCAACAGCGAGATGTCCACGATATGGACGAGGAGAAAGAGGAGAATACCCAGCCCGGCCACGCGGTGCAGCAGCCAGGACCACATACCAGATTGACCTTTGTACATGCCTTCCTCAATTCTTCACGGCGCGGCGCAACGGATCAGAGATCTGACAGCGGGGAGAAAACCTGGGAAAACCCGCTCCCGTCGCGCACGCCATCATACAACGACGACAGACGAAATTACGCACGACACGTCCTTGTGTCACACCACGCCAGGGCGGTCATATTGTCTCTGCTTCATTATACTCCACGCCGCAGACATGCGCAAACTCTTTGTGGTTTTGACCGATTTCCAACAACAACGGGAGAAAAAGAGGCAAAACCACTAAAAAAATTTGCTTCTCTGGTATATAATAGAGTAGGAAGGAACAATTCCAGCAGAGAGATAGCCACAGCATATTACCCGGGGCGGGCCGTGCTTCGCCCCTGCAAAGGCAGACTGCCGGTATTTTGCAGGGGTGTGAAAAGCATTGGCCCGCCCATCTTTTTTTCCCGCCCGTGAAGGTATATAATAGGCTCTGCAATGTAACCTGGCGGCGTAGTAATCTCTGAAAACAAGTTGTCTTGCCGATATAAATACAGGCACAATGATGAGAGCGATCTCAGCAGGAGAGCGGTGTGGGTACGCTGCACGGGAAATCAGCCAGGAAAGAACCTGCCATAGCAGGATCGGGGCAGGATAGCGTGGATGTGCAGGAATTTCAAAAATTCTATCAGGAGCATCTCGGCCAGATTTACCGCTACGTCTATAGTAGGGTTGGAAACCGGGAAGAGGCCGAGGACCTGACTTCACAGATATTTATTAAGGCAGTACGTGGGATAGACCGCGAACGCGGCGCGTTGAGCATGCAGCACTGGCTCTTCCAGGTGGCGCGCACGACGATCGCCGATTACTGGCGTGTCCATTATCGCGTCTCCGTCAGTTCGCTCGATGAATTGCTGGAAACTGGCTGGGAAGGCCCGGCAGAGGAAGCGGTCACACTTGAGAGCGTCAGGCCAGAGGAACGGGTGAGACGCATCCTGCAGGCGCTGCCCGAACATTATCGAGAAGTCCTAACCTGTCGCTTTCTGCTCAACCTCTCGATCCGGGATACTGCCCAGAAGATGGGGCTGACGGAGGCCAATGTCAAAGTATTGCAATTCCGGGCGCTTAAACGCGCCGCCGATCTCGAATCGGTTGTCACCGGTTAAACTAGCGGAGAGATAGTATGCAAGGGGATGACCAGGAACGATTTGAAGACTATCTGGAGCTAGAGCAATTTATCGAGGAGCTTCAGGCGGGCCATGCTGCCCATCCACCGGCTGAGTTGACGCCCGAAAAGGCGAATATCTACCGCATGGCTGCCCTGTTTCGTTCTGCCTCCCCGGATGCCGCCGAATTGCGCCCGGAATTCGCCGCCGAACTTCATGCCCGTCTTGAAGAGGAGATTCAGCAGCGGCAGAAAAAGCGCGAGCGGCCAAAGCTCCTGCCTTTCCTGTATAGAAAGCAGGGGTCAAGCGGCAGAGAGGCAGACCGCGACAATGGCAGAAGTAATGTATCACGCCGCGCCCTGCTGGCCGGTGGCGCCGCCGTCGCGGCCTCGCTCGTGGTCGGCGCCGGTCTCATGCACGAAGTCGATCAGGCCACCAGTAAGCCGTCTGCAACGAATTCGGGTACAACTATACAATGGGACGAACAGCTCATTGCGGATGGTCAGCCCACAACCTGGCATTTTGTGACGACCCTGGCCGAGCTTGGCGATAAGGTTGTGCGCTTCGCCACCGATACCATCGTTGGCTACCTGACGTTTGATGATACGAAGGGCGACCCCGATGAAGGGAAGCTTGTTGCCATGTCTGCTGCCTGCACGCACATGGGCTGCATCGTGCAGTGGAACTCAGCCGAGCAACGATTTGTCTGTCCCTGTCACAACGGCCTCTTCACCGAATATGGCGAGCCAGACCCACGATCCCCTGTGCGCTACCTGAGCGCGCTCCCTCGCCTGAGAACAAAGGTAGAAAACGGCAATATCTACGTTGAGGTGCCAACTGGCGGCCCTTCTACCGCAAAGCCGCCCAGGCTGAACCATCAGTCGTAATCGAAACCCCCACATGCCCATGTGGGGGTTTTTCGTACCATCGTATCATGCTTCCTGTGCTATACTCTTACAGGGACAGTATACCCTGGGAGCATATTCACATGGCACAACAGTATGCATTGAGCTTCAGCGGCGGCAAGGATTCGATGCTTGCGCTTGATCGCGCGGTGCGCTCCGGTCTGCGTGTCGAGTACCTGGTAACGCTCTTCGATGAGGACAGCCAGCGCGTGCGCTTTCATGGCGTTCCCATCGCCTTGATTCAGGCGCAGGCAGACGCGCTGGGCATTCCCCTGCTGCGCTACCCCACGCGCCCGGAAACGTTTGAACGTGTCTTCCTGCAATCGCTCGCCGATCTGCGGCTGCGCGCTGTGACGGGCATCATCTTCGGTAACATTCACCTCGCCGATGTGCGTGCCTGGTACGAGGAACGTACCACTGCCGCCGGTCTCTCCCACATCGAACCGCTGTGGGGAGATGCGCCCGCCGATCTCGTGCGCGAATGCCTTGCGCGTGGCTACCAGGCGACGTTGACCTGTATTGAGCTGGCGCGGGCAAAGCCGACATGGCTCGGCGCGACCCTCACAGAGCAACTGGTGCAGGATTTTGAGCAGAGCGGCATCGACCCTTGCGGAGAGCGCGGTGAATATCATACATTTGTGAGCAATGGGCCGCTGTTCGCCCATCCTCTGGCGACGCGCACGGGCGCGGTCATGACCATGCCAGGGTTTCAACTGATCGATATGTTGTTAGAGTAGAGGGAGTATAAGCAATTTCTATGGCAGCATTTCCTGAACATTTTTACTGGGGCGTGGCGACTGCCGCCTATCAGATTGAGGGAGCCGCCAACGAGGGTGGACGGGGAGAATCGATCTGGGATCGCTTCAGTGCTATCCCCGGCAATGTGCATAACAACGAAACCGGCATGGTCGCCGATGACCACTATCACCGCTTCAAAGAAGACGTGCAACTGATGCAGCAGATAGGCGTCAATGCCTATCGCTTCTCGATCGCGTGGCCGCGTATCCTGCCGACAGGCAAGGGGAGGGTCAACGCTCCCGGCCTCGATTTCTATGACCGGCTGGTCGATACGCTGCTCAGCGCGAATATCGAGCCGTTTATCACGCTCTACCACTGGGATTTGCCGCAGGCGCTGCAAGACGCGGTCGGCGGCTGGGGCAGCCGCGAGACGGCCTATGCCTTCGCCGACTATGCCGAGGTCGTCTCACGCCGCCTGGGTGATCGCGTACAGCACTGGATCACGCTCAACGAACCGGCAGTGGTAGCCTTCATGGGCAATGAGACGGGCGAGATGGCTCCCGGCCTGCGCAACCCGAAGCTGGCCTGGCAGGTCTCGCACAATTTGCTGCTGGGCCATGCCCTGGCCGTTCCCATCCTGCGCGCCAACAGCGAGGCCCGCACCGAGGTTGGCATCACGCTCAGCATGTCCCCCATTCACCCGGCCAGCGACTCGGCAGCGGACGAAGAAAGCGCGCGCCTGCTCGACGCAAAGACCAATCGCTGGTTCCTCGAGCCAGTCTTCCGCGGCAGCTATCCCGCCGACCTGCTGGAATATCTCGATCAGCAGCAGCTGATGCCGCACATGGAGGAGAACGATCTTCAGTTGATTGCCGCGCCGCTCGACTTCCTCGGTATCAATTACTACTTCCGCATCATCGCCCGCCGCAGACGGGGTGGCGGCCCGTTCGACATCGAGCAGGTTCAACCGGCAGGCGAGTATACGGAGATGGGTTGGGAGGTCTATCCCGCCGGGCTGCGCGAACTCCTGCTGCGCATGCACAACGAGTACCGCATTCCCAGGCTCTACGTGACCGAGAACGGGGCCGCCTTCCCTGATGTCGTGACGGCGGACAACCTCGTCCACGATGCGCGGCGCGTGGAATACCTGCGCGCCCACTTCCAGGAAGCTCTGGAAGCCATCGCTTCCGGCGTTCCCCTGGCAGGCTACTTCGTCTGGTCGCTGATGGATAACTTCGAGTGGGCGCACGGCTACAGCAAACGCTTCGGCCTGGTCTACGTCGACTATCCCACCCAGCGCCGCATCCTCAAAGATAGCGGTCGCTGGTACCGCGACTTTATCGCCTCGAACGGCACCACATTCTGAAAAGCCGTGGCGTCTCTCTGACGTGTCCAGCTGAGCGAGAGCGAAGCATGAGCGGGTCCATCATGGTTTATGCTGGCATGTCATGCCGGGGGCCCTGTAATGCTATACAACCGTCATGGGTGTTTTCATGAACCATATGAAGCCGTCGCGGGCAATCTCTGGCGGTACGGTATGGGGGCCGTTGAACTCCTGGTAGGTGACATCATAGCCTGCCTGGCGCAACTCGTCCACGATATACCTGCTGGCTCGCACGGGCAGCACCTGATCGTGGGTGCCATGCGAGATAAAGACGCGGGGATGGCCTTGCAGGCGAGGAGGAGCCATGAAGCCGGGTGAGAAGGCGATGATGTGGTTGAAAAGATCGCCGTTGGCGAGGCCCAGCGAGAGCGCGTAAGAGGCCCCATCGGAGAAGCCGCCCAGGGCAATGTGCGTCGCATCTATCGTATAGTGGCGGAATGTTTGTTCCAGCGCCCGGTCGGTAAAGGCGACGTCGTCGCCGTATTCGCTCATAATCAGATCCCACGTCTCCTGCCGGGCATCCGGTGCGAGCAGGATGATCCCGTTCGCCTCTGCCAGGGCCGTAAAAGGGGTAAGAATCGAGTAGGCCGTGCCGCCGGAGCCATGCAACATGACAACCAGCGGCGCGGGCTGCCCGGGCCGGTAACTTCCGGGAATATAGAGGAAGCCATCGCGTCCCCGTTCCAGATTTAACGGCACAATGCCCCTATATCCCGCTTCTCGTGCCTGCACCTGCCCTGCCGCCAGTGGGCGCGAACGCAGCGACGCGACAGCATCGCTCCTACGCTGTGATCGTTGTGTCATTACCACATCCTTTCCACCTGTCAACACTTTTTTATTATGTCATGCTGAGCGGCAGCGAAGCATCTTCGGCAACCACCTGTGTAGCGCGATTGGATGCTGAGCGGCAGCGAAGCATGATATGATGCCTTACTGCTATCACGTGAGCTGCCGTGTTCCTGTTTCGGCTGAGTCCGCCTGATTCCGTTTTTCGTGCAGATGAATAGTGTGGGCAAAGGAAAAGTCGGTGTAACGGTAATCGTACAGGGGCAAAATCTCGTATTGAGCGTAGGGGCGCAATTGGTTGCCCTGATTGCCAGAAGTGAGTATTTTCTTGAAGACAGCAGACCAGAAAGGAAGCAGCAATACCATGTATGCCGTAATCCGACGCTATAGCATCAAGGATATCAGCGATCTGGATGAGATTGTGCGCCTTGCCGAAGAGGACTTCGTGCCGCTCATCAAACAGACGCCGGGCTTCGTGGCCTACCACCTGATGAACGCGGGCAACAACACCGTCGTCACCTTCAGCCTCTTCCATGATCGCAGCGGCGCAGAACAATCGACGCGCACAGCCGCGAGCTGGGTGCAGCAAAACCTGGCCCGATACGTGCAGGGGACGCCGGAAGTGACTTCAGGAGAAGTGATTATTCACGAGTTCAAGTAATCCTGCGTTTCCAGAGTCCCTGTGAAGGGATGCGCAGGGCGCGATTGAACTTGCTGGAAGCATTTTCCCAGGCGATGATCTCGGTGAGTTCAATGCGCAGGCCACCCGCCAGGGGTGGCCCTCATAGGCGTTCACTTCAGGCCGCCCCAGGCCAGCCGCCAGGGGTGGCCCTCCTCTAGACGGACGTATCGTAGGGCTTGTGGAGCCGCCGCGTAGAGGAGGGCCACCCCTGGCGGCTGGCCTGCTTCGCGCTCGCGCGGGCCTAAGTGAACGCCTAAGGGGGTGGCCCTCCTCTAGACGGGCGGCTCGTGCCGCCTGTGGAGCCATCGTATATAGTAGGGCCACCCCTGGCGGGTGGCCTGGGGCGGCCTGAAGTTAACGCCTAAGGGGGTGGCCCTACTCTCCACGACGGTTCCACAGGTGGCACGAGCCGCCCGTGTATAGTAGGGCCACCCCTGGCGGGTGGCCTGATGTGGGTGGCCTGCCCGGCGCGGCGTCGGTGGCCTGGGCGGGCTTCCGTTACCGCTTCTGGGGGCGCGCTCCACTTTTTGCGCTGCGCCTCAAACACCCGCCGTGTGTAGTCGTCTACCTCGTCCGGGTTTACCTCATCGATGCGCGGCATAGCATTCTCCTTCAGTCGACGGAGACGGCGGCCACCAGTACAATGAGGCCGACGACGCCGGTGATATCGCCGCCATCGCGGAAGACATATTGCGAGACGAGCGGCACATAATACTGGGTGAACGTAATCAGGAAGTCAACGGTGAAAAAGAAAAACGCGGCGCACATGAAGAGGCTGAAGCGCGTCGGCGTGCTTGTATAGGCGTTGAAGTAGGAGACCAGAATGAGCAGGCAGATGAACAGGCGCGCCGTGCCGAGCAGGGTTCTCGCCGTCGGGTTAATGTCCGGCAAGGCGGCAGAAGCCAGCAGCGGAATCAGCAGGAGAACGAACGCCAGGATGTTCAGGTTCATCAGGTTGCGCAGGTAGCCTTCCGAACTGCGCGCAAGGCTGAGCAAAATAAAGAGGAAGCCGACAGTCTGGCCGATATAGAGGAACCAGTCGGTATGCAAGGGGATGACCTTGACATAGCTGGCGGTGAAATCGGCGGCAGAGGAGAGCGAGACCAGCACCATCGACAGACCCAGGATAAAGAGGCGAGATTGTCGCAAACTGGCATAAATGTCGAACGAGCGCACCGCAATAAAGAGGGCGACAAGACAGAATGAGACATCAAGCAGGTTCGGTAGAAGTCGGGGGTCCATAACGTCGTTTCTCCTTACTACTCACCGGGGAGAGTTGAATAACGTATTGACATCAACAGGCTGCCCGTCCGGTGTGTAGATTTCGATACACTGCAATCGCGCCAGCTCCTTCAGAGCTTTGCGGACTTCGAGCAAGGACATACCGGTGCGCCCGCACAGCTGGTTCAAGTTCAGATGACCATCTATCGCTTCATAGAGGCGGTGCGCCTGTTTATCGGCGATAGAGATGGTCCTGGCAAAGGGATTGCTAGAGAGCATAAGGTTTGCATCCTGTTTGCGCCGGGGAATCAGGTCTGGCAGGGCAGGCGTTTCCTGGATCAGGGCCTCCTGCGGCGTCGCCAGCGGGCCGGAACCGGCGGGCAAGAGCAGATGGCGATTTTCAGCCAGTACAATGGCCTGTTCCAGAATGATGCCAACGGTGGAAATCAGGTTCTGGTTCGCCGGGCGGCGCAGAAAGAGCAGCGCGATGAGCGACAGCGCCGTCTCCCTTTGCGCGAGCGCATAGTCCGACGGGGGAAAACGCACGCTCTTCTCCGCCACATAGAAGCAAGAGGAAGTCAGGCCGTAGCGTTGTAAAAGCATGGCCAGATAACGAGGAAAAAGGCGGTCTACCGCCAGAGCGCCAATCGTCTGCTGGCCGCGCGCGAGCTGCTCAACGGTCATCGTTACTTTGTCGCCGAACAAATATGCCGGTTGAGAGGGGTCCTGGCTGGCCATGGCGCGGAGCTGAGCGGTGGGTTGGTTGGATATGCGCCCTTCACATGTCCAGAACTGCACAATCGCCACATCAAAACGCTCCACAATCAAAGAGGCAAGCCATTGAAACATCTCCTCAGGACGATGCATCGACTCAACTGCCTGTTGCAGTTGCCGGAAAATCATCAGCCGATAGCCGCTCGTATTCTGTGAGGAGAAGGTGTCACCTGATCGCTCCATACAATCTTACCTTCCTGGAAAACGGCGCTCATGGGAACGGAGCGCATAAATACCAGGTCGCTCTACCTCATTAACACATGCACAGATGGACGAACGAACCGCATTCCCCATCTGTGTATCCAGTGTTTTCTCTAGACAGGACACCTGTACTTGTTGATGACCTACTTCTTTACCCTGACGGACTTGTACACTACACCACAACAAAACACGCTCTAAAGATAGCAAATAATCTTATCGAGGTTCAACGAAATAGCCATAATGTACTAGAGATAAACCATCTGCATATAAAGATGTCCCAAAAAGAGGTATACTCAGTGGCAAATGTGTGAGGTTAATGCGTTTCCGGTTTTCTACAGGCTGGGAGAATGCAGTCCTGTAGCAGTATGTAGGAGGGTTCCGTCATGGCAACCAGGGTTTCAACCTTTCCAGACAATCGCATAGCCATTCCAGACAATGCTCCTGCTCCACCAGAGCTTGATCGCGGCATCGAGGCGCGAGGCATCGAGCGTGTTCCGGCGGAGGCACGTGCAGATGCTCGCATCGCAAATAATTTTACCATGTGGTTCTCGGCCAACCTGGTAATCTCTACGGTGGCGCTGGGGGCGCTCGCCGTTCCAGTTTTCGGGCTTGGCTTCTGGGATAGCGTGCTGGCAATTCTTATTTTTAACGTGCTGGGCGCTCTTCCCGTTGCCTTCCTCTCGACGCTCGGCCCCAGACTCGGCCTGCGTCAGATGACGATTTCACGCTTCTCCTTTGGCTGGTGGGGCGCGGCCCTGATGTCTATCATCAGCGCCGCGGCAGACGTTGGCTGGTCTACGGTGAACGTGATCGTGGGCGGCCAGCTGGTGGAAGCACTGAGCGGCGGCGCCATCCCCCAGCAGGTTGGTATTCTGATTATCGCCATGCTGACCACGCTCGTTAGCATCTACGGCTATCGCTATATCCACCTGTACGAACGCTACGCCTGGATACCGATGGCCATTGTTTTCTTTATCCTGCTGCTTGTTTCCGGGCCAAAAATATCGATCATTCCGACCCCTGTCTTTGGTCTGGCAGAGATAGCAGCCTTCATCTCTTTCGGCGGCGCGGTCTATGGTTTTGCCACCGGCTGGGCCTCTTACGCTGCCGATTATAACGTCAATCAACCAGAGAACACGCCGGGCAAGCGCGTGTTCTGGTACACGTTCCTGGGCATTGCCCTCTCCTGCTCTCTATTGGAGATCTTCGGCATGGCTTTGACCACCGCCTTTAAAAATCCGCTGGATGGCAACGTGCTGGCCTCTGCCGCGCAGCCGCTTGGGGGCCTGGGTACCTTCTTGCTCCTGATCCTTGCGCTAAGCGTGGTGGCCAACAACATCCCGAACGACTATAGCCTGGGCCTCTCCGTGCAGGTGTTGGGCAGGCCCTTTCAGCGCATCAACCGGGCCGTGTGGGCGCTGACCGGAGCGGTGATCTATGTGCTGGTGGCCGTGCCTGCGTCTGGCAACTTTGATACGACACTCTCCAACTTCCTGCTCATCATTGCCTACTGGCTGGGTCCCTGGTCGATCATCCTCATTCTGGAACACGTCGTTTTCCGTCGCGGACACTATAACGTGGAAGACTGGAATACACCCGAAAGGCTGCCCATCGGCTGGGCTGCCGTCGTCTCCTTCCTCATCGGTCTGGGAGGCGTGTTGCTGGGCGCGGCCCAGGTCTACTATATCGGCCCTGTCGCCAGGCTGTTCAACGCCCAGTACGGTATGGACATCGGCTTCGAGCTGGGCGTCATCTTCGCCGCCGTCTCCTACCTCGTCCTGCGCCGCATCGAAATACAAAGTACGCGACGCTAGGGAAGCCAGAAGACGCGCCAGGGGGCAAGAGTCAAGCCAGACGACGAGCAGGCAAAAACTGGCCTGTTCGCCGTCTGGCCTCGCTCTCGTTATACTTCGGCGCGGGCCTCGATGGCGGCCAGCAGGTAGGGCAGCTCAAAAGAGCCGTTGTACTTGACGCCATTGATAAAGAAGGTGGGCGTTCCCTCAACGCCGCTGCGCTCCCCGCTTTCGATATCTTCTTCATATACGCGGCAGGAAGGTGTGATTTGCCAGGTCTTGCTCGAATTTCTGGATGTTCAGGCCAATGTCCCTGGCGTTTCATCTAACTGTTCTATTACTCGATGGATTTCTATGCCTGTCGGGAGCAAAGAGCAAGGGAAGTGTTACAATAGGAAAGAGGATGTTGCAGGTAATAGAAAGGCAGTAATAGTATTGACAAAGTTGAAACGAGTGCTGGCGCGCAGGCCGCTGGGACTGGTGTTTGATATCGATGGCACGATCAGCCCGATAGCGCGTATCTCCGACGAGGCGCGGCTCTATCCGGGCGTAGCGGATCTGCTGGCGCGGGCGCAGCAGCACGAGGGCGTCCGCGTGGGCATTATTACCGGGCGCGGCCTGGAAAATGGCGCGGCCATTGTCAACGTCGAGGGGCTGACCTATATCGGCATTCATGGCCTGGAATGGAGCGATGGCCTGCCAGATACGCACGAGGTGCAGGTAGTGCCGGAGGCGCTGGCTTACCGGGAAGCAGGCGCGGCCCTGCTCGACCTTGTTGAGCGGCACAGGGATGAATTACCCGGCATCTACATCCAGCGCAAGCGGGTTGGCGGCACCGTCCATTACCGGCTCGCTTCCGATCCTGAAAAAGTGCGGGCGCGGCTGCTCGCGTTGCTGCAAGAACCGGCACGGCGGCACAACATCCGGCTGACCGAGGGGAAGCTGGCGCTGGAGATACGTGTGCCGCTGGAGATAGATCAGGGCAAGGGTATGGCGCTGCGCCGCTTCGTGCAACGTTTTGGCCTGCAAGGTGTCATCTTCGCCGGCGACGATCTGACCGATCTGGATGCCGTCATCGAGATACCACGCCTGCGTGACACAGGTGTCGATGCACTGAGCATTGTTGTCCAGCATGCCGATACGCCGCCCGCCCTGCTCGCTCACGCCGATCTGCTCGTACCGGGCGTCGAGGGCATGGCGGCGCTGCTGGAGCAAATTGTCGAGGAACTGTGATAAAGTCCGCGGACCGCCGCAGGCCAGCACCGCATCCACAGCCCACCGTGTAAACCCATCGCGTAGGCCCACCGTGTAGGCCCGCCGCCGCTGGCCTACACGGGTGGCCTGCACACCGGCGTGGCCTGTGGATGCGGTGACTGGCCTGCACCCGGTTTTTATCCTACACCCACCTCTTGCAGATCCATCGCCTCTTCTGCCGGTTCCTCAACAGCGGAGGCGGCTCGGTCGGCAAGTACCGCGTTGATGTCTTGAATTTGCCTGGTGAGCCAGCCGTTGAGATCGTTTTGCTCGACCTGCTGGCGGCCCTTTCTGGCTCGCCTTCGCCGTTCTGAAGCTGGCAGGGTCAGGGCTGTGTAGAGCGCCCGCGCCGTCTCGCCGACATCGATGGGTGAGGTCGGCAGCGCGGCCTTGCCCAGTTGCTCAAACGAGCCTGCCGTGCGCGAAAGAACCAGCACCCCATCACGCTCATTGACGACCGGCCCCTCTTTGCTGACCAGGTTCATACCGTCAATAATGGGGTTGACGAGCAGCACATCGTAGTAGCGCATGGCCGCCAGCGCGCGCGTGCGGTCGTTCTCAAAAAACGCTTCGATGGGCTGCCAGTCGTCTGTGCCGTAGCGTTGATTGATCTCCTCGATGGTTTTATGCACCTCGGCGGTGTAACGCTGGTAGACGGGTAGCGTCTGGCGGGACGGGACGAGGAAAGCCAGGAACTTGACCTTGCCGATCAATTCCGGGTGTTCATCCAGCACCTGCGCATACGCCTGGAAGCCGCGCACAATATTTTTTGTAGGATCAACGCGATCAACGCGCATGATTGTGCGACTGACGCCCAGATGCGGCTCGATCTTCGCGGCGGCACGCCTGCCTGCTGCACTCTGGATGATCCGCCTCTCCTCGGCCACTGAGATAGAGATGGGGTAGGCGCGCACCCGCGTGCAGCGACCGCGCCAGCAAATTTCTCCCGTCTCAAAACGAACCTCGGCCCCTTCGAGAATGCTGCGCGCCCCTTCAAGAAAGTTACGGGCGTCGCGTTGCGTCTGCAGGCCGATGATATCATTGCCCAGCAGTCCCTGGTAAATCGCCTGTGAGATATTGCCGGGCAGGAAGTACCAGACGCGAGCATCGGGCCAGGGAATATGAATAAATTGCTGCATCACCACCTCTGGATGGCACTGACGGATAATGGCCGGGGCCAGATACAGGTGATAATCGTGCAGCATGACGACCGGGGTCGAATCTTCACGCCCGATCTCCGCGCACACCGCATCGGCAATGGCCTGGTTGGCAACGCTATAGCCGTTTGCCCAGGCATCCTGCAGCCGCAGATCTGAGAGAGGGGGGTCGTTCGGGTTGTAGAGATAGTGCTGCAAGAACCAGAGGACCTGGTTGCTGACCCGATCATAATGCTTGCGATAGGCCATTTTCGGAATGGCTACGTAGCGCAACTGCATCTTCTGACCGCGTAGGGGAGACTGAATCAGGCCATCCCCGGCTTCTTTCAGGGCAAAACGGTCTCCCTCGGTCATGGCCATCGCTACCCAGGTGACGTCCATACGGTTTCCCGCGTCAATCAGCGCCGTCACCATCCCTCCGGCGCCGCGCCTGTACTTTAGCTGGTTTTCCTGCTTTAGATAAAATTCAACAGGGCCACGATTGGAAGCAATAATCAGGCGTTCGGCGTTGATCTGCTGCGGGTGCGTTTGCATTCGATCTATCATCATTTGCGTACTAGGCATGGGTTTATCCATCCTTTCCCTGTACTCTACTGTAGAAGCACTTGCCGTTCTCCGTTCCCGGCCAAAAATTTGCCTGCACTGGCTGTCGCTAACTGCTGTTCTCCTTGCTAACAAACCTTAAGCATTCGCACCCACTCATTGACACGTTTGAGAACGCTTTTTGTGGACATTCGCCACCGGTAACTGTCTGCTTCCTTGTATCATTACTATGATACCATAGAAGTATACGAACGGAGGGGATGCAGCGTAGTAGAATATCGATGGGATAGTTACGCGGAGGCCGGAAGACGAACCAGAGGGAGAAAGGACGAAGAGTATTATGGTACGCATAGATGGGCGGAGCGCGACCCAGTTGCGCCCGGTGCGCGTCAGCGTAGATTTTCTGGATTACGCGGAAGGGGCGGTCTTGATCGCGGCGGGCCAGACGCGGGTGCTGTGTGCGGCGACGGTGGAGGAGCGAGTGCCGCCCTTTCTGGAGGGCAGCGGGGGCGGCTGGGTGACGGCGGAATATAGTATGCTGCCTCGCGCCACGCTGACCCGCACCCCGCGCGAGCGTGAAGGGCGGATCAGCGGACGCACGCAGGAAATTCAACGATTAATTGGCCGCTCGCTGCGTGCCGCCGTTGATCTACACGCGCTGGGGCCGCGCAGCATCATCCTGGACTGCGATGTCTTGCAGGCCGACGGCGGCACGCGCACTGCCTCGATTACCGGCGCCTATATTGCATTGCACCGCGCCTGTTCGCTGATGGTGAGGCGCGGGCTGCTGCCGGTCAACCCGGTCAGGACGGCGGTCGCGGCGGTCAGCGTGGGCATCGTGGATGGCACCATGCTGCTCGATCTGAACTACGCCGAAGACTCACATGCCGACGTGGATTTCAATGTGGTGATGACGGCGCAGCACCAGTTTGTCGAAGTGCAGGGAACGGGCGAAGGCGGCGTCTTCGACCATGCCACGCTGGACAGGCTTGTCGGCCTCGCCGAGCAGGGCATCACGCAACTGCTCGAAATCCAGCAACAGTACATATAAATCCGAAAGAGTTCTCTCAATGCTATGAGAAGCGTCCCCGGACGTGTCATGCTGAGCGGCAATGAGCCGTTAGCCCTGAGTGCCGCGAGAGCGAAGCATCTGCGGCGAGCAAGCGGGGGAACTGAGAGACGGTACTTTTGTACCGCTCATCCCATTCTGACGCGTACCATTCGTTTGGTTAAGAAAGCGGCCAGACACCTGCCAGTTGTCTGCTTGCATGGCTGTATGATCGTATGGCCCATTATTACCGGAAAATAACAGAAACTTGTGCTTATTTCAGGGGCCGTGCTAGAATCTTCCTTCGAGAACCTGTAATAGAGCGTAGCGTACAGTCGCACCCGCCCTGTCGAACCGGCGATGGGGGCGAGAGGAGTTGAGAGTGAAAACGAAGATAGATCGGCGCTGGTTTATGCGCATCCTGGATTTCATCAATCCATTGCGCGATCCAAGCCTGATGGTAGCAGTCGTACTCACCTTTATCGAAGAGGCAGGCCAGCACGATGCCTGGTACTGGGTCATCGTCTTTGGCCTTGTCAACTGGCTGGCGGTGCGCGGGATCGTCTGGCTCGTCGTCAATTTCACCTTTGCTTTCACCTTTATCTCGCGCCGTCTCTGGTGGGCCATCCGGCACCCCCGCCTGGCGTGGCGTATCCTCGATGCTGTCGGGCATGAGGAGATCGTGATTGGCGGTCTGCCGACGATTGGAGAGGGGGTTGTGCTGCCCGACGGCACAACGATTATGAGTCCGGTGCTGGGAGCCAGCGGTATCCATGTAATCGGCGAACTGCCTGCCGGTACCGAGGTGCCGATGCTGGGCATGCCGGACGGCACAATGGTGCCCGATCTCTCTGCCCTGGCCAGTTCGGGCATTCTTGGCAATACCGGTGTCCTGCCCGCGCCGGGTATGGCCGGAGCCTCTGGCATGTATGCCGGGGCGACATCCCAGATGGGCAGCAATTTTGGCGGCCCGCCCAACACTGACAACTTCCCCACCGCCTTCCCCCAGCGCCCATCGGCAGAGGAGGAGCGGCTGCGCCAGCAGCTTGCCGCCTATATGCGCCTGATGGAAGACTGGATGCAATTCACCGAGGAAAAGTGGCGCACGGTCAGCGATAGCCAGCTGGGCTGGAAGCCGCTGCGCGGGCGCTGGGGTAGCTGGGATGATATCTTTGCGGATGCCTATGCCGCCAGGACTTCAGACCCGATGGCGCAGGCGGCCCAGGACGCGGGCGATGCGATGTCGCGGCGCTTTGACCACTCGAAGGAGAAAGGCTCCGCCGCCTCGGCTGTTGCCTGCTTCCTGCGCGATATGATGACGCTGCGGCGCGGCCTGGAAATGATGCAGCGGCAGGTAGAGCAGGGGGAGGCTTCACCCGCCGATCTCGCCGCTCAGCCAACCAGCTCGTTCAACCGGTCGAGCGGGCCGCTGCGCGGCTTCGGAAACGCTCACGGTGCGACAGGCGGCACCGGCAATGGCCTGCGCGGCCCGTTGATTCGCCGCCCAGCGCAAATCTTTGTTGACGCAGATACGCAAAAATAACGATAGAAGAGCATAGAACGAATAGAGTGGAAGGCATGGATAGAGAATTCTCCAGGCTGGTACATGTGCGCCCGGAACTGGATCGCATGGCAGAGTATATTCCGGGCGAGTCGCTGGAAGCCTTCAGCGCCCGCACAGGCATTCCCGTTGAGAAGCTGATCAAGCTCAATAGCAATGAGAGCCCCTATGGCCCGGCCCCATCGGTGTTGCAAGCTCTGGGCGACCATCGCAACTACAATATCTACCCCGATACCAATGCCACCGCTCTACGCGCCGCCCTTGCCGAATACACCGGCCTCGACAGCCGCTACATCGTCCTCAGTCACGGCAGTAACGAACTCATCAACCTGCTCTGGCATATCTTTCTCTCGCCGGGTGATACCATCATCTGCTGTCCGCCCACCTTCTCGCTCTATACCTTCGTCACCACCCTGTGCGGCGCCTATGTCGTGGAGGTGCCGCGCACGCCCGACTATGAGATCGATGCCAACGCTATTCTGGCCGCGTTGACACCGGAGAGCAAACTGATCGTCCTCTGCTCGCCCAATAACCCGACCGGCAATCCGGTGAGCGAAGAGGATATGCTGGCGTTGCTGGAAACGGGGCGTATTGTGGTGGTGGATGAAGCCTATGTTGAGTTTTCGCAGCGGCCTCGCGGCTTCGCCCACCTGGTGCCGCAGTATCGCAACCTGGTGGTGCTGCGCACGTTCAGCAAATGGGCAGGGCTGGCGGGCCTGCGCATCGGCTACGGTCTTTTCCCGCAATGGATCGTCGATTATCTGCGGCGGGCGCAATGCCCCTTCGAGGTCAACGTTGCCGGCCACATCGCCGCCATCGAGACGCTCAAGCAGCGCGCATATACAGAGGAACGGGTGCGCCGCATTATCGAGGAGCGCGAGCAGCTTTTCGCGGTACTCGCCGGCCAGTCCTACCTGGAGCCATTGCCGTCGCAGGGCAACTTCATTATGGCCCATGTCTGTGAGGAAGAGGTGAAGATGGAGCAGGTGCGCGCCACCGTTGAGGCTCACGGCATCCTCTTACGCTACTTCAACCACCCCTACCTGCGCGATTTCCTGCGTGTCACCGTCGGCCTGCCCGAACACACCGCCGCCCTCGCCCGCGCCTTGAGCGAAGTCCAGCAGGGCAAACTGCTACCCACTGCGCAGTAAGAGGTCGCCCTACAGGCCAGCCGCCTACCAGGCCACCCCAGGCCGCCCCAGGCCACCCGCCAGGGGTGGCCCTACTATAGACGACCCCACCCCGGACTGCACGAAACATCCCGTGTATAGTAGGGCCACCCCTGGCGGGTGGCCTGCGTGGCGCTGGCCCTACTATAGACGACAGCTCCACCCCGGACTGCACGAAACATCCCGTGTATAGTAGGGCCACCCCTGGCGGGTGGCCTGCCGGGGTAGCGGGTGGCCTACGCTGCCGGTGGCCTGCCGGGGTAGCGGGTGGCCTGTGAGGGCTTGCTCTGCTTTCCCACCAGGGTGTACAATACAGGCGCAAACAACAAGCGACTGAAAGCGTATTCGGGCATGCTATGCCCGGTGGGAGGTTATTTTTATGCCTGGCAATATGCAGGAAGCAACCACAATTGAAGATGTGATGGCGCGGGAAATCCTCGACTCGCGCGGCAACCCGACCATTGAGGTTGAGGTGCTGCTGCTGGATGGGGCGCGCGGCCGCGCGGCTGTGCCGTCGGGCGCGTCAACAGGGGTACACGAGGCCGTGGAACTGCGCGACGGCGATAAGCGGCGCTACAGCGGCAAGGGCGTCCTCAAAGCCGTGCGTAACGTCAACGAGGCCATCCGCGAGGCTATTGTGGGGCTTGAGGCCAGCGACCAGATCATGCTGGATGAAGTGATGATTCAACTGGATGGGACGCCTAACAAGGGCCGTCTGGGCGCAAACGCCATACTCGGCGTCTCGCTGGCGGTAGCGAAGGCGGCGGCCAATGCCTACCAGCAGCCGCTCTACCGCTATCTCGGCGGCTCCATGGCGCGCACGCTGCCCGTTCCCATGATGAACATTCTCAACGGGGGCAAGCACGCGGCCAACTCCACGGACATGCAGGAATATATGATCCTGCCCGTCGGCGCACCCAGTTTCCGCGAGGCCCTGCGCATGGGGGCCGAGGTCTACCAAAGCCTGAAGAAAGTGCTGCACGATAAGGGCCTCAACACGAACGTCGGCGACGAAGGCGGCTTCGCCCCCTCGCTCAGTTCCAACCGCGAGGCGCTGGAGGTCATCGTCGCCGCCATCGAGTCCGCAGGCTACAAACCGGGCGTCGATATCTGCCTGGGCATAGACCCCGCCGCCAGCGAGTTCTACGATAACGGCAAGTACATGCTGGCCCGCGAGGGCCGCTCCCTCACCTCTGCCGAGATGGTCGATCTCTACGAGCAATGGGCCGGCGAATACCCCATCATCTCCCTCGAAGATGGTCTGGCCGAGGACGACTGGGACGGCTGGAAACTGCTGACGCAGCGCCTGGGTGATCGCATCCAGATTGTGGGCGATGATCTGTATGTGACGAACACGAAACGCCTGCGGCGCGGCATCCTCGACCACTCCTCCAACTCGATCCTGATCAAGCTCAATCAAATCGGCACGCTGACGGAGACGATGGGAGCCATTGAGATGGCGAAACGCGCCTCCTACAGCGCCGTCGTCTCGCACCGCTCCGGCGAGACGGAGGATACGACCATTGCCGATCTGGTGGTGGCCACCAACGCCGGGCAGATCAAAACCGGCGCCCCAGCCCGCAGCGAGCGCGTCGCCAAATACAATCGCCTGCTGGTCATCGAGGACGAGCTGGGCGAGGAGACGGCCCGCTACGCCGGTTTCAGCGCCTTCTACAACGTCCCCGCCCTCTATGCAAGATCATAAAGGCTACCCGGCCTGACCGCAGGTCAGCCGCAGCCCCCAGGCCACCGCAAGCCGCAGGCCAGCCGCCAGGGGTGGCCCTCCTCTCCACGATCACTCAGTTCGCCTGGCGCTGGTTGTGGCGTATATAGTAGGGCCACCCCTGGCGGCTGGCCTGGGGCGGGGAGTCGGTGGCGTGCGTGGCGATGGCACGGGCGTCAGGGAACGCCTATGAGGGGTGGCCCTACTCTACACGAGAACGCCGGGCGGCCTGGGATGATGACGTATAGAGTAGGGCTATCCTTTGCGGCTGGCCTGGGGTGGGGATCGCGCTACAATCAAATGATAACTCTGTGCTATCCAGAGCCTTTTACGCTATACTATAATCAATACCATATTTGATGATTTGCTCCGCTTTCTGATCTGTCGGGAGCAAAGAGAGGGACTATGCAGAACAGTACATCACAGGTTGCCGCCGGGCCGCAGCGCCGCACGGCACACGTTATTCACTACAATTTGAGCTATATCGTGCAGGGCGAGGAATATGGGCCGGATGGCGCTATCGTCCTGCTGCACGACCTGCCTTCCGGGGCTTTCACCTGGGAGCCGGTGCTGCCGCAACTTGCCGGGACGCAGCGCGCCATCTACGCCGTCGATATGCTTGGCTACGGCCTCTCCGAACGTCCCTGGCCCTCGGATACCTCCATCTGGGGGCATGCCGACTGTCTGAATTTCCTTTTCCAGCAGCTTGGCCTGACCAACATCGTGCTGGTGGGCGTGGGCGTGGGCGGCGGCGTGGCGCAGGTGCTGGTCACGCGCCTGGCCCGCGACCGCGTGGCCGCGCTGGTTCTCATCAACACCGTCTGCTACCAGTATAACTTCGCCCCTAACTGGCCGCTGCCGGACATGGAGAAACGCCAGGACCCTGACCTGCCCCGGCGCACGCAGCTCGATGACTTCATCAAAGACCTGCGCAACACCCTGCCCCAGGGATCGGCCAACGGCAAAGCGTTCGAGCAGGTGCTGAACAACTATGTTGACCAGTGGGACAGCGAACTGGGTAAGGAGATGCTCTACCAGCATATTCGCCTGCTTATCCCCGGCTACAGCAACTCCGTCTCCTCCGACCTGAAGGTCATGGGCAAGCCGACGCTCATCATCTGGAGCGAGGACGATCAGCAATTCCCGCTGAAATACGGTCAGCGCCTGCATCGCGAGATTCCTGACTCTCAGCTTGTCACCGTTCCCAACGCCGGTCACCTCATACTCTTCGATGCCCCCGGCGCCGTCGCCGACGCGCTGACCAGGTTTATCGGCGGCCTGCCATAACCGATCACATCAGGAAGGATGTTCACGCGATGCTAAATGTAGAGGATGTGCGAGCGCATTTTCCGGCGCTGACCGCAGATGCGATCTATTTTGATAATCCGGGCGGAACGCAGGTGGCGCGGCAAGTCTTGCAGCGCATGCAGGACTATCTGGTGCAGAGCAATGCCAATCACGGCGGCATGTTCCGCACCAGCCGGGCTTCGGATGCTATCGTGGCGGAGGCGCGACAGGCGCTGGCGGATTTCCTCAACGCGGCCAGCTTCCATGAGATCGTCTTTGGCCCGAATATGACCACACTGACGTTTCACATCAGCCGCAGCCTGGCGCGCACCTTGCAGCCGGGTGACGAACTGGTGGTGACGCGGCTGGATCACGATGCCAATATCTCCCCCTGGCTGATGGTGGCGCAGGATCGCGGCTGCACCGTGCGCTGGGTCGATTTTCGCGAGCAGGATTGCACGCTGGACATGCAGAGCCTTGAGGAGCAGATTAATGAGCGCACGAAGATTGTGGCCGTCGGCTACGCCTCCAACGCCGTCGGCACGATCAACAATGTGCGGCGTGCGGTGGAACTGGCGCATCGTGTGGGCGCGCTGGCCTACATCGACGCGGTACAGTACGCGCCGCACCGGCCCATCGACGTGCAGGCGCTGGACTGCGATTTTCTCGTCTGTTCCGCCTACAAATATTTCGGGCCGCACCTGGGCGTCCTCTACGGCAAATACCATCTACTGGACAGCCTGACCGCCTACAAGGTGCGCCCGGCCAGCAACGAACCGGGGGAGAAATTCGAGACGGGGACGCAGAGCTTCGAGGCCATCGCCGGCACGCTGGGGGCGATGGAGTACCTGCAATGGCTGGGCCAGACCTTTGGCGCGCCTTTCGCCTCACAGCTGTCGAGCCGCTACAGCGGGCGGCGGCTGGCGCTGAAGCAGGCCATGATGACCATTCAGGAATACGAACTGGAACTCAACCACAGCCTGCTGGAGACGCTCTCATCCATCCCCGGCCTGCATATCCGGGGCATCACCGACCCGCACCGGCTGGAGCAGCGCGTGCCAACCTTCTCCTTCACGCTGGACGGCTGGCGACCCGAAGCTGTTGCCGACGCGCTTGGCAACGACAACATCTACGTCTGGAACGGCAACTACTACGCCCTCGCCGTCACCGAGCGTCTCGGCCTTGAGGAACAGGGCGGCATGGTGCGCGTCGGCCTTGTCCACTACAACACGCAATCCGAAATCGAACGCCTCCAGCAGGCAATGCAGGGGTTGCGATAAACGATTCAGGCAGGCCACCCGCCAGGGGTGGCCCTACTCTACACGATACGGTCGTGCCGCTTGTGGGGGGGGCGTATATAGTAGGGCCACCCCTGGCGGGTGGCCTGCCTGGGGCGGCGTCGGTGGCCTGTCCGGGGCGGCGTCGGTGGCCTGTCCGGGGCGGCGTCGGTGGCTTGCGCGCGCGTGAATATCCTTATCCCAGGCGGTCTAGCACATTGCGCGTGATTTGCTCGACCGCCGGGGCAGCGCCGCTGGCAACGACGCGCACCCAGTCGGTGGTGCTGGCAGTGAAGACCGTGCCATTGTTGCTGTAGAGGCCCATAGTTGCGGCCCTGTTGCCCAGACCCCAGCCGCTGACGCCAACGTCGCCGAGGCCCAGAATAATGAAGCTGACCGGGGTGCCGTCATTGCCGGTTGGCCGCGCAGGATGGCCGTTCAGCAGCGCAGCGCGATCAAACTCTGCCCCGTCACATTCGTAGCCGACGATGTACTGCTCTGGCCCATCGCCGAATATTTCCCCCTCGCGCAGACCCGTTCCGGCGTAGACCCAGTGGTCGGCATGTTGCACGCGGTAACCAACCGGCTGCGGATACTGGTGCTGGTCGCGCTCGCCGCCATTGCGAAAGCTGACGCCGGTCAGCGCGTTTTCCGGGTTGTTGGGAACCGGCGTGTTCCACCAGTAATGGAGCCTGCGAAAGCTGAAGGCATCATCGAAGGCGATGCGCCACCAGCAGGTATTGCCGCTCAGAAAGGCGACGTTGTGGCCCTGCCGGATAAAGCCTTCCACGCCAACGCGCATGGCATCGCTCCAGTATTCATCGTGTCCCACGCAGAGCAGGAGACGGTAGGCCGCCAGGAACTCCGGCCCGTCCTCCTGATGAATATCGAGATCAGTACAATAGTCCACGCGGTAGCCATGTTTCTCCAGCCAGGCAATGAAAGGGGCATCCCAATGCACAAAGGTCTGGCGCGGCGTCGGGTCGAAGGGGTCAAAGTTGAACATATCCCAGGGAGTGCCGCCCGTGCCGCCGCCGGGTCGGCGGATATTCACCGTTGGAGGGACGGCCACAGGAAGCTGCTCAGGTCGGGGAACAGTATACAGACACCAGCCGCCCTGCCGCGTGACGGGATTGTATGCCTGCGGCACCGCCTGATTGTAGGCATGATAGGTAAACAACGGCAGTTTGTAGAGAATAGAGGCGTCTTTCCCCGGCGCCGCGCTTTTCACCACGAAGAGCGCCTTCGCGTCCCGCCCATCCGGCGTCGTGTCGTCGGGCGCGTCAATGACGTTGCCATGCTCATCTCCCTGCACAAACATGGCGATATAGACGCCCGATTGCCAGTCGGCGGGAATCGTGAAGCGATAACCGGGCCAACCGGGGAGATGCTCGCCTTCCAGCCCGACGCCATCCTCGCCCCAATCCTGAAAAGGCAGGTGCGGCGGGCAGTACCGACCGGGCAGCCAGTCAGAGCGAGAGAGAAAGGTAAGCGCGCGCCCCTGCCGGTAAAAGTCTACGCGAAAGCGGGGCGCATCGGTCGAAACATGCAGCACAAGCGTTTCTCCTGGCAAGACGCCCGGCTGCGCGGGATAGCCTTGAATTGCCAAACAGAGCCTCCTACCTTCAACAACCAGCTTGCTCTTTATTCTATCATAATGGTTGCTATGACCGGCTGGCCCTGATGGGTCATGCTCAGCCTGCCATGTCCCGGAGGCACCCGTCACGGCAGGTACATACGTCTTTTGCTATAATGTGTTTAGAGGAGAAACAGTGTTGAAGAGGAAATATATGACTTTCTATCGTATCATCTCCAAAGGCTGGCGACCGGGGCAAGCGGCGCTGGCGGGCTTGCTGGCAACGATAGCATACAGTATCGTCATGGAAGGAGACATGTCGCTGACAGGCAACCGTTTCAGCGATGTGCGCTTCATTCAGGGGTTGTTCGGGCGCAAGGCGGCAGGGGAGAAGCGATTCCTGTTGCTGGCCTGGCTGCTCCATGTGCTGAACGGCATTGCCCTGGCCGAACTCTATGCCGCGTTTGTTAAACGCTTCCTGCCCGGCCCGGACTGGCTCAAAGGCGCGCTCTTCGCCGAACTGTTCATCAGCGGCGCGTGGGCCTTGACGCCGCTGGCCGATAAATATCACCCGCTGATCCAGAACGGGGAGTTACCCCGGCTGGCTAGCAGGCTTTCCTTCCTGCAAAATCTCGCTCGTCACCTCGTCTTCGGTCTGGTTCTGGGCATACTTTACCATGACAGCACCAGCCAGAGAACGGGAAAAAACGCAAAAGCGGCCCCAAAGGGGATGCTGTAGGGACAGATACCAGGTCTCCACCTCGCTCCACATCCGGCCCCCTCTTCTACCATAATGGCCAAGCTATGAGATATAACATGGCTCTACGCCGCGCTTATCAAACGCTTCTGACTGTCAAAGACCAGAAGCAAGCCGCCAGATCGACCAGATACCTGTTTCCCGGGACGATTTCTATTGACAGAAGATTTCTGTCTGGTTATACTTGCGCTACGTCGGCAAAGCTCAGCCAGAGAGAGCTGCTGCATTCCAGCAGAGAAAAGGAGTCTCTTTTACTATGCACTATCATGATTCGCCGCACAGTCTTCCATCGGGAAATCAGAGGTTCGATGATTACCATGCCTGGGCGCACTGGGAATATAGTCCTGAGGAATGGGCATTATTTGATCGAATCGATTGGAGAGCCATCTGGCTTCGCTACTGGCTCCCCAACGTGATACCGCCGGTCTGCATCTTCATTCTGGGCATAACCGCCTTTCGTCTCAGCGTGCTTACGATGTTGCTTATCATGATTGCGTTTGTCCTTCCTGTCTGGGCCGCCATATTCGCAATACGCGCATATGCTTATGGCGAAGCGAAAAAACGCCACAAGGCTCGCCAGAACCAGGATCAACCTCAGAGGGTGACTTTTTCAAGTGACGGCGTCTGGGAAGCTGGCATACACTTCCCGCTCGGAGGCCCGTTTTTGAAGTTACGCAGCGTCCACATGACATCTCAGCCGACCGTTCTGCACTTTCGTCTCAAATATCTTATGCGCAACAACTACGTGCGTTATACAATCCACGTGCTTGTGCCTCGTGGCCGCGAAGAAGAGGCCGCGCAACTGATGAAACACTATCAGGCGAAGATAGCCGAAGCGAAGAAGCGCACACCCAGTAATCCCCCTGAACCTGTTTAAGGATGAGTTGACGTTCTGATGTTCAGGCCAGGTCAGATTTCCCACCCTTCGCGCTGAAAAGTGCTTATCATGACAGCAACCACTCGTAGGCGCCCGATCAATTCGCGCCTACGAGTGGTTGGTATGGTTTCGGGGCCGGGCAGCCGGGAGCCTATCAGGCCCAGTGGCTGATCAGGTCGCCGATGATGGGCAGGCGGTAGCGGGGTTGGAACCAGGCCATGAGCATCAGCCAGACCCAGAGGCCGATGGTCACCCACCAGAGGATGGAGAGGAGCAGGCCCAGACCAGGGTTAGTAATCAGGTTGATCAGCGGAATCCAACTCAGATAGAGCCTGAGCAGGGAGATAATGGCCATGAGGATCGAAAGCCCGCCAAACGTGACTATCGATTGTAGCGCATTCCAGCGCACCGAAGGGTTTTTCTCCAGTACAAACAGGATAATACCCGAAACCCAGCCAAATGCATACGCCAGGACACGTTCCAGGCGTTCATTAAGTCCAAGTGTCGTCATCCTATTCATCATTTCAAGCCTCATTTCTGCGGACGTCGATGTTGCCGCGCCGCGCGGCGGCAAGTCGGGCGAGGCGGGGAGCATCTGCGTCTCTTTGTTTCGTGCCTATCATGTATACGGAGAGAGCTGTGCATGGTTGCACTTTTCCCCAGGACATAGCCGCTTCCTCGTCCCTGTCATGCTGAGCGGCAGCGAAGCATCTCATCTCGCATACTGAGCAACTGGCAGCCTCAGATGCTCAGCGGCAGCGAAGCATGACAGGGGACAGCCTTTTTCATTGCCAGACGGGAAGAGTGAGCTAGCTCATAGCAAATATTCAAACTATGCGCTACTCTGTGCGTAGATGGTAGCGAAACCTTCTTGTAGAAAACATGGGCGGAGAGATGGAACAAAGGCACGCCATCTTCTCGCTACACGATCAGCGCGAGAAAGGGGGCATCATGCTCACCGGTCAAATCCTGCTGCAACTGATCGTTATATTGCTCGCGGTACAACTCTTTGGCTATCTGTGTAAATTTATCGGCCAGCCGCCGGTCATCGGAGAAGTCCTGGCCGGTCTCGCGCTGGGGCCAACGCTGCTGGGCGCGCTCTTACCGCGCGTTGAGGCGAGCGTCTTTCCGGCCAGCGTTCTGCCAACGTTGCAGACACTGGGCGATATTGGCCTTGTCCTCTACATGTTCTCGCTGGGAACGCATATCGATACAAACGCCATGCTGCGGCAGAGCCGTAAGGCCGGTGTCATCTCGTTGAGCGGCATCCTGCTGCCACTGCTCATGGGCGGCTTCTTCGCCTTTTTCCTCTATCCCGGCTTTGCCGGGTCAACCGCCAACCTGCCGTCCTTCATCCTGCTGGTCGGCACGGTGATGGCGATTACCGCCTTTCCCGTGCTGGCGCGCCTGCTCTCCGAACGACATATGCTGACAATCGGCATCGGGACGCTGGCGCTGACCTGTGCCGCCATCGATGATGTCATCGGCTGGTGCCTGCTGGCGCTGGTGATCGCCACCATCCACGCGACGGGCTTCCTCTCTGTTGCGCTGACGCTTGGCTTCCTCGCCCTCTTCGTTGTCGTCATGCTCGCGGTTGCGCGCCCGCTCTTGCTTCTCGCCGACCAGCACGTGAAGTCCAGGCCGCTGCTGATGGCCCTCACCATGATTCTGCTGCTGCTCTCCGCCTATCTCACCAACGCAATGGGCATCCACCCCGTCTTTGGCGCGTTCATGATGGGCCTCATCCTGCCCCGCAGAATGAACTTTCTCCAGCAGGTGCAGAACATCGATGCAGTCAATAACCTGCTGTTCCTGCCTCTCTACTTCGTCTACAATGGGCTGCGCACGCACATCGGGCTGATCGACTCGCCTATGCTCTGGCTTATCTGCCTGCTGGCCTTCCTCGTCGCCTGCCTGAGCAAAATTCTGGGCGGAGCCATTCCCCTCAAGGCGTTCGGAGAACCCTGGAAAGAGTCGTTCGCGCTGGGGACGCTGATGAATACGCGGGGCCTTGTCGAGTTGATCGTCCTCAACATCGGCCTCGACCTCGGCGTGCTTTCGCCAACCCTCTTCGCCATGCTGGTGATTATGACCATCATTACCACCATGATGGCCCCGCCGCTGCTCCCCCTTCTTGGCTACAGCCAGAAAGCCATACGCGAGAAACTGGCAAAGGAAGCCAGCGAAGAACACGCGCCAGAACAGCCGGTATGAGCCAAACAGGGCTTGACAGAACGGGTAAAGCTTGCTATTATGGTGTGGCTAACGTATGCCCGCAAACATCTGGCCCGTTACAGAGTACCCCCTCCGGGACTGAACCGGGAGTGAAAACTCGTGCTTTTTCGCCTTCCCGCTTGAAACAGGGATTGCAATGTGACTGAAACAGGAACTGTGATCATGGCCTCCACCCACGCCATCTCACGTATCCATCGGGCCGGAAAAGAGTGGGAGAATCCCGTGCGAGAGACGGGAAAGGAGAACAGGAAAGATCATGTTTGCAGTAATCAAAAGTGGTGGGCGACAATACAAGGTCTCCGTTGGAGAGCGGCTGGAGGTCAACCGGCTGCCTGTCGAGCCGGGAGAGCAGGTCACGTTTGACCAGGTATTGCTCATCTCAGACGCCGATACCACGATGGTGGGCGCGCCTCTGGTCGAGAATGCCTTCGTGCTGGCAACGGCGGAGGCGCAGGCTCGCGGCAAAAAGGTCATCGTCTTCAAGTACAAGCCCAAGAAACGCTACCGCCATCGCCGGGGCCATCGCCAGGAAATTACCGTGCTGACCATCGACGACATCGTCGCCAACGGCAAAAGCCTGATTACCGGCGAGGCGCCGCAGGCCAAACAGCCGACGGTTGAAGAAGAGGCCGAAGAAGCTCTGGCCGAGCCAGCCGAAGAACTGGAAGAGGGCGCGGAAACGGCTGAGATCGAAGAGGGCGCGGAGACGGCAGAAACGCCGGAGACGCCAGAGACTGACAGCGAGACTGAGGGGCCGGAGGTCGAACCGGGTCAGCAGCCGCGCACGCGCCGCCGTCGCACCGCTAGAAACGAAGAAGAGGCGTAAACCATGGCACATAAAAAAGGAATGGGTAGCTCGCGCAACGGTCGCGACAGCAACCCGAAGATGCTCGGCGTGAAGCACTATGACGGCGAGCTTGTCCGGGCCGGCAGCATTATTGTGCGCCAGCGCGGCACAAAGATTCGCCCCGGCGACCACGTCGGCGTGGGCCGCGACCACACGCTATTCGCGCTCATCGATGGCTACGTGAAGTTTGGACACGACTCCCGCACGCGCCGCAAGGTCAGCGTCTATACGGAGTTCCCCGGTCGCCCCTCGCTGGTGGCCCGTGAAGAGGAAGAAGCCGCAGCCGTCACCATCAACGACTGAAGCAGGTTGCCATCTTATATAATCGCGCGTTGCTAATAGAGAGGCCCTCGTAGCTGCTGTGGCTACGAGGGCCTCTCTATTGCGCTACCCCTCGTCCAGGTTGCATCTACAGATCGGCCAGAAAGTCCAGCACAAGCTGGTTGAAGAGGTCGGGCCGCTCCATGTTCAGGTGGTGAGCCGTATCGGGAATGACAACTTTGCGCGCGCCGGGGATGTAGGCGGCCAGCAGGTTGGCGATGCGCTGGATATCGCGCACGTCCTGGTCGCCAACCATGACCATTGTGGGCGCGGTGATCTCGGCCAGGCGGCTCAACGGATGCGGTTCCAGCGGCTGCGGCTGCGCAGCGTTCTCCTCGTCAGGCCGCTCGAAATTATGCAGCGTCATCTCGCGCACCCGCGCCCGCACGGCAGGGCTGACGGCCTCAAGCGGGCGCTGCGGCCCGGCGGTCCACAGTTGCAGCGTCAGGTCGACGGCGCGAGCAATGTCGCCTTCGGCGAGCGCGTCTTCGATCTGCGCTTCGAGCGGGTATTCTTCCTCGATAAATTCATAGCCGCCGAGGCCGGGCGCGGCTGAGATGAACGCATCGACCATCTCAGGGTAAGCCAGCGAGAAATCGGCGGCCAGCCCGGCTCCCATTGACTGCCCCAGCAGGTATGCCCGCTCCACCTCTAAAAATCGCAGCAGGTCATACAAATCCTGACGCAGCGAATACGTCTGTGTCCCCTGTGTCTCAGTCGTCACCAGCGGCGATTCGCCATAGCCGCGCACATCGTAGCGAATGACGCGGTAATGGTGCGCAAACGTATTGAATTGATCGTCCCATACGCGCCTGTCTTCCAGGCCGCCATGAATCAAGACCAGCGGATGCCCTTCCCCGGCCACGTCATAGCGGAGCATAGTTCCATTCACCTGCGCCGCCCCGGAAATGGATCGTCCTGTATCTGCCATAGCACTCTCTCCCTGCATACCGTTTCGCCGCAGGCCACCCGCCAGGGGCGGCCCTACTCTATACGATCTCTCCGCGTAGATAACCACTAAATTACTACTCTTAATGCTTTTAGTATATATATGGTCGCTGGCAGATGCAAGCTCATCTACTCAGGCGCGTTCGCTCCCTTTTGTTTTTGCTCTGACTGTACGCTCCGCAAGCTGCGCTGTGCAAAGAAACCGCTCGCGACAGTTAGCAGTCCGGCATACTCCTTGCGCAATTTTCTGCTATTCTCTCTTATCGGCAAATTGTATCACCTTTCTGCGCCCTCATTTTTAGCCCATTCAACACGCTATCTTAGAGTCTGATTAGTATTTATGAAAACGGGCTTAGCATTTCCATTGCTGACTTGATATTAAACTCTCTTTCATCTTATGCTTATGGTACAAGCTAATTTTTAGCATGTCCTGTTCCCATGAATTGTTGGGTTGGATGGATTGAAGAGAGGAGAAAAGAAGATATGACCGTTGTTACGAACTGGGCGCAGGCCATTTTCACCGCGCTCACCAACGCACTGAATTTGTTGCTTGAGTTCATCCCCAAGCTGGTCGGTTTCCTGGTCATCCTGCTGGTTGGCTGGATCGTCGCTACGCTGGTGAGCAAAGGCGTGACCTACTTGCTGCGTAAGGTTGGCTTTGACCGGCTGGGCCAGCGTATTGGCTTGCAGCGTTTTGAGCAGAACATGGGCGTTCACATGGATGCGGCGGGCATCCTGGGAGCCATCGTCTACTGGTTCCTGTTCCTGATCTTTCTGATACCGGCTGCCGATGCGCTGGGCATTCCGACGGTGAGCGCCATTCTGAACCAGCTGGTAGCCTACATTCCAAACGTGTTTGTAGCCATACTTGTCCTCTTCCTGGGCGCGCTGGCTGCGACCGTCGTGGCTGATCTGGTGCGCGGGGCAACGGCGAGCGTGCGCATGGGCAACCCGAACCTGTATGCTACCATTGCTCGTGTCGCCATCATTGGCTTCGCCGTGATCGTGGCCCTTGAGCAGCTCAAAATTGCGCCCGATATTATGAACATCCTGTTTACTGCCGTCGTTGGCGCTGCCGCCCTGGCTTTCGGCCTCGCCTTTGGCCTCGGTGGCCGCGATACCGCCCGCCGCCTGCTCGAACGCACGGAGGGCAACGTTGAGCAAGTCGCCAGCAGCGCCGCACAGCAGCTCCAGGAGCAGCAGACGATGAGCCAGGCGCAAGCAGCAGTGCGGCGTGAAGCCGAACATATGCGCGCCAATGCCGCCAATACTCCGGCTGCTCCGGGTACAGCCGCCGGTCAGCGCACTACCGACAATATGAGACGGCCAAATATCCGCTAATAGCGAAACAGGCAAAGAAAAGGCCGGTAGCATTGCCACCGGCCTTTTTTTCCTGCTCCTCTCTTTCACTACCCTGTCAGGCTGTTGGCAGGTGGAAGGCGTAGAGCTTGCCGTCGTTGGAGCCGACATAGACGATGCCGTTGGCAATCGCCGGGGAGGAGGAGACCGCCGCGCCCGTCGTATAGCTCCAGAGGAAGGTTCCCAGCGAGGCTTTCAGCGCGTAGAGCTTGCCGTCGTTGGAGCCGACATAGAGGACGGTATTCGCCACAGATGGCGAAGAGGCCACCACATCGCCCGTCGCATAGGTCCACAGTCCCGCGCCCTTGCCAACCTTGAACGCATGCACCTTCTTATCGGCAGCGCCCACATAGACGGCGTTATTGAAGACCGCCGGCGAGGAGTCAATCGCCGCGCCTACCAGATGCTTCCAGTTCTGCACGCCCGACGTGGCGTTGACGGAGTAGAGATTGTCGTCCTGGGAGCCGACATAGACGGCATTATTGAAGACCGCCGGTGAAGAGGTGATCGGGCCGCCGGTCGCGAAGGGGGTTGTCCAGTAGGCTGCCCCCGTGCTGGCTGTGATGGCATAGAGCTTGCCGTCGTTGGAGCCAACATAGAGAATGCCCGCGCTGATCGCTGCTGAAGAATTGATCGGGCCGCCGGTCGCGAAGGGAGCCGACCAGGCAGCCGTACCCGTACTCTCACTGATGGCATACAGGTTGCCATCGGTCGAGCCGACATAGACCACCCCGCCGGCTGCCAGTGGAGAGGCAGTGATGGCCCCACTCGTGGTAAATGTCCAGACCTGCGTCCCCGCCTTGTTGAAGGCATAGAGCTTGCCATCGGCGGAGCCCACGAAAATCATGCCGCTATCAAAGATCGGAGAAGAAGTGATGGCGCCGCCGGTGGTCGCGCTCCACAGCAAGGCGCCGGTGGTGGCATTGAGGGCATAGAGCTTGCCGTCGGAAGAGCCGGCATAGAGGACGCCGCTCACCACTGCCGGGGAAGAGGAGACCGCGCCGCCGGTCGTGTATGACCAGTCCTGCACCAGCGCGGAGACGTTCGCATGCGTAATGATGTTCTCATAGGGGTTATAGTGGGCGCGGTGCTGGTCGAAACCGAAGGTGATCCACTGGGTCTGCACGGTGAAGGGAGCGGTCGCGGAGAGCTTGCTGGTCTGGCCCACCGCTTTGAAGGTATGGCTGCCGGGCAGAGCAGCTCTGGGAACCTTCACCGAGACGCTGAACGCGCCGGTGGCATCGGTAGTGGTTGTCCCCACCAGCGTGGTGTCAAAGTCGATGTTCACGCTCTCGTTCAGGCCGAAGTTCTTGCCCGTCACAATCAGAGCCGTTGTTGGTGGGCCGGAATTGACCGAAGTCTTGATGATGGGCGAGCTGGCCGCGTTCGCCCCGGAGCGCGTGGAAAACAGCAGGGTCAGGCACAGGGCGAGTACCGCCATAAATGAGAGCGCGAGGCCCAGTCTGCTGCGTACAGAGAACCGCATATCGTATCCTCACTTTCAAAAATCCGGGCAGAGCATCCTGCTTCATCGTACTCATGCCCGTATCCAATTACATAGCCGGACTGTCCGGCTACCGGTCGCGCTTCTATCAAACGTACAGATAGACGGGCTTATTATGGAGAATGTCGAGCAAGCGAGGGAGGGAGGAAAAGTTGAGGTCTGGTTGAGATATGTCTATATGTATCTCTATTTCTTTACTGTTTGCCCTGCAAAACAGAAACTCTGTTCGCTCCTCACACGTGTTAGCACATGAATGTCTTCAAACACGACAGTGATCGAGAATACGAAACGAAGGAGGATACAATACTTCTATGAGTGAACAACCATTACGTTCCGTTTCGCGGCAGCAGCAACTTCTAACGGTTCTGGGCATAGTGGCGTTGCTACTCGTCGTCTCTATCATCGCAGCCATAGTTGCCCCTGGCGGGGATATCCTGCTGGCGCTGCGCAACATGCTGGCCAGCATTGCCATGCTGGTTGGTGTCCTCGGCCTTCTCATCTACCTTGCCCGTCGTATGGGCTGGTGGTTGCCAGCCGCCTTCCGCGTCGCCCCGGAGGAACGCGACCGCGACTGGCGGTTGCTGGCGCTTTCTCTGGCAATCATTGCTCTCCCGCTCATCATGCTCCTGACCCAGCATCTGCTCTTCCATTCGTGATGCCCCTGATCGGCCATTCGACAGGGAGTGATACTATCGTTTCGCTCCCTGTCTGCATTCTCGACCCGGTGTTTTCTCCCTGTCCTCTCTCGCTCTTTTAACATGCCCTCAATGGTGTTACAATTGCCTTGCGAGGAACGTACTTTCAAGAAAGTATCCCTGCGAGCAGAACAAATACAGAGCGACAAGCCGCTTGAGAACGTAGATGCAAGAGAGAAGGGTATACGCGGACAGGCATGAGAGAGATTGAGGAACAACACCCGCACGGGGGAGACTGGCTGCGCGAAATTGTCTTCGGGCTAAATGATGGCCTTGTCACCACGCTGGTTTTCATCATGGCGGTCAGCGCGGCGGCGCCCACGCATCTGCTGTTGATTGTCCTGGGCGAAGTGCTGGCCGGGGGCGTCTCGATGGCACTTGGCGGCTACCTTTCGGCCAGGACGGAGAAAGAGGTTCTCGACAAACGCATCGCTGTCGAACGCTTCGAAATCGAAAATGAGCCGGAGGAGGAGCGGGCCGAACTGCGTACCATCTACCGCAAAAAGGGATTCAGCGGCCCCCTGCTCGACCGCGTGGTCAACCACCTGACGGCCAATGAAGATCGCTGGCACCGCGCCATGCTGCACGATGAACTGGGCCTTACCGAAGAGAAGCAGATCAATCCCCTGCGCGAGGGTTTGCAGGTTGGCCTCTCCTTCGTCGTTGGCGGCCTCATCCCCACCGTCCCCGTCATTTTCAACCTGCCGCAAACGCGCTGGTGGGCTTACGGCCTGACCGCGCTGACGGCGCTCATCCTCGGCGCGGTCAAGTCCCGCTACACGCACAAAGGCCCGCTGCGCGCCGGGGTGGAATTTCTCATCGTCGTCACCGTTGGCATGCTGGCCGGCGTCCTCATCGGCCTGCTTCTCAATGTGGTCTGATGGAGGAAGCTGGCGGCAATGCCACAGCTTTTGCACTCACAGATCAGATATGGTATCATACGACGGCCAGATGTTTGATGAGTAATGAGGTAGTGAGAGGAGAAAGACGTGGCTCGCATTCTTGTCGTCAACGACACGCAGGAAATACTGGAACTGTTTCGCATGCTGCTGGAAGAAGAGGAGGGACACGAAGTCATCCTCTCCGGCTTCCCGTTTGAGCAAATCAGCGATGTAGAGAAGATCAAGCCCGATCTGATTATTCTGGACTTCGTCTTCGGCGATCAAAAGAGCGGCTGGCAGATGCTACAAATGCTCAAGATGCAACGCTCAACCGAGAATATCCCCGTCATCGTCTGCACCGCCGCCCTCGACGCCGTGCGCGAGCAAGAAGGCTACCTTGTCTCAAAGGGCGTCCACGTTGTCTACAAGCCCTTCGACATCGACCAGCTCATCAGCAACGTGCGCCAGCTTCTGGAGAAGCAGGAACATGTCTCCTCTGTCATCGATCAGGAGGAAGGCGATCATGAAAGCAAAAAGAGGAGAAAATAGGGACTGGTGAGGGACACTCAGTCCTGAATAACATAGCTCGGCTCCGAGCGTCCCTCCAGCCAGATCAGCGTCTCGCCCTCATGCTCCTTCTCGCGCCTGCTAATCTGCGCATTCCAATCCTCTTCCGGCACCATCCTCAGCGCATCCTCTAGAGCGCACTTCACCCCATTCTGCAACCCCTCAATCACCGCATTCGTCCCCTCACCCTCATTCAACCGCTGATCCACATACTCTCGCAATGTCATAATGTATCCCCTTTCCAGTGTTGAGATAACGTAATGGTCTCTGGTAGGAGACACGTGGGAGTGGGTGGGGGAGGTTTCTATGAAGGATAGGCAAAAGATAAGATAAATAGCTTGTCTGATAGCTTCTTGCAAATGAGCGGTTTTTCATGTAAAATTTCCTCAGGTTGCTGACGTACTATTTTTAGATTACTTATTATTTTGCCAGCAACTCAACAAGGTGATATGAGAGGTATTTTATACAGTGATGAGCCTGATGAGCGAAAAAGCTGATCTCGATCTCATGCGAAAAATCTCTCGTTTGGAAGCCGGAGAGCCTCTGCGAGTAGTAGAGTTGTTCGCTGGTTGTGGGGGTATGTCGCTGGGACTACATCGAGCAGGATACCATCTGCTTGGAGGCGTTGAGATTAACCAGAAAGCTATCAGCACCTATGCGAGAAACTTCTTTAATCATTGCGATGAAAAAACGCTTACACTTCATAGTGAACCCCATGATATCACCAAATTTACACCTCAAATGTTCATGCGGGAGACTCTTCATGCTGAGCATCCCGAAAATCTCGTTGATGTGATTGTAGGAGGTCCTCCCTGTCAGGCATTTTCGAGAATTGGTCGCGCTAAATTGCGAGCCGTGAAAAAAAATCCCCAGGCATTTTTAGAAGATGAACGTTCTAATCTTTATCTCTCCTACCTTGCATATGTAGATTTCTTTCGACCTCTAGCTGTTTTAATAGAGAATGTACCAGACATAATGAATTATGGCGGCAAAAATGTTGCTGAAGAAATCGCAAGGTCACTGGAGGAGATTGGTTATCGTTGCCAATACACTATCTTAAATGCGGCTTATTATGGTGTTCCCCAATTGCGACAGCGTTTCTATCTACTGGCTCTTCTAGATACTCTCGATATTGACCCATCTTTTCCTGAGCCGACTCATTTTATTCAGCTACCTTCTGGCTATGAATCAGCCCGCTCGGTCGCTCTTAAGGCTACGCCAGGTCTTTTTAGCCACTATGTTAACTCTCCTGTGCCTTGTAAAGCACAAGCGCCAGCTATTACTGCAGGTGAGGCACTGGAAGATCTTCCACCAATAACAGCTCATTTACATGAGCAGGTGAGACGGGGAAGCAGAAGTTTTGATACTTTAACCCCCTACATTAAGAGAGCCTCGTTATCAGAATACGCTGTTAAGATGCGAACCTGGAAAGGTTTTGAGTCGAACGAAGGGGTATGGGATCATGTTATCCGTTTTCTTCCTCGTGATTATCCTATTTTTGCTCGTATGAGGTATGATGATCAATATCCTGAAGCATATAATATTGCACTGGCCTTGTTCCAAGAAAAACTTGGAGAATACGCGGCACGAACAGGAGAACAGGTATCGGAAGAATCAGAAGTGTGGAAGAATCTTCGAAAACAGACAGTACCCCCTTATGACCCGACAAAGTTTCCGAATAAATGGTGGAAGCTTAACCCTGACCAGCCCTCCCGTACCTTAACAGCCCATATAGGAAAAGATACATACTCACACATACACTATGATGATTCGCAGGCTCGTGTAATCTCGGTACGAGAAGCAGCACGGTTACAATCGTTTCCAGATGGGTTTCGGTTTACTGGACCGATGAATGCTGCTTTCGCCCAAATTGGAAATGCAGTACCACCACTGCAATCATATGCTCTGGGTTTTCATCTAAAGCAGCTTTTACTTGAGGCTGCAAAGCACAGGCAGGAGATAGTATTGTTCTGAGCAGGATTTATCGCGTTTTTTAATGCGGGGTAATTAAGTATGAGAAGTTCTAGAAAACAGCAAAATGTCAGCGATTATTCAGGCGAATAACCATTTGATTCACGGTGACCAGTTCCGTAAAAGCCTTCAAACCTGGGGAATAGCGCATAAGCGTATTTTTCCCTGGCGCTTAACAGATAATCCTTTCCATATTATGATAGCTGAGCTGATGCTCAGACGCACACAGGCTCGTCAAGTTATCACCATCTATGATAGCTTCATTGCGAAGTATCCCGATGCAAAGACACTGGCAGAAGCACCAGCAGACGAGGTAGAGCAGTCCCTCTTCTCACTTGGCCTTGCATGGCGCATACCTGCATTCCAGGAAATAGCAAGAGCATTGGTAGCACAATATAACGGTGTGGTACCATCTGATTATGAGAAACTCATTGCGTTACCAGGCATTGGGGATTATGTTGCAAGTGCGGTTTGCTGTTTTGCCTTTAAGCAGCCTAAAGCTATTATTGATACCAATACTGTACGAGTAGCAGGGCGATTGTTTAGACTACCAACACATGCCGAATCGCGGCGGAGGAAACCTATTCGTACTCTTCTCCAGGAACTTCTAGATAGGCAATCTCCCAAATCCTATAATTACGCCTTGCTAGACCTTGCAGCGCAGATTTGTACACCATCAAGTCCTGATTGTCAGACATGTCCTCTATTATCTTATTGTGTCACTGGACAGGAGCGAACAGCATGCCAGACTGGTTAACACAGGCAGATCGGGAAGAAGCGATTCTTGTATTGAAGCAAAATCTGACGGTAGCCCAGATGCGAACAGTGATTGATCGTGATGTAGAATCACTGGTTGTTAGAACGGAGAACGCCGGAGGGCTGTACAGGTCCCGTATAGCAGATAATGATCTCCCCGGTTTCCTGATTGACTTGAAAGGCACTGATCTGCTGAATGATCGGGTTTTGCGAGAACAATTAGTAAAAAATCTCCCGGAGGATCAGATTGCTACTCTCGCTTCCTGGGGTGGTGATAAACCCGCACGTGGAAAGGGGGATCGCATTGATCAGATTGTCGGCAGAAGATGGGTGGCTGGCAAACGATGGCCCAGGTACTTTGCCAGTTTTCTTGGATTCCCAAAAATTTTTGCTGGACTGGTTGGAAGCCCTGAAGGTCCGGCGGTAGAAGAAGTAGAGCCGCATATCCCCTTGCCAGAACTGCATGATTATCAGGCAGATCTTCTTTTACGCATTCAGCAGGTACTCAAATCCTCTTCAGTAGAGAAGAATCGGGCTATTCTCAGTTTACCTACAGGGGCAGGTAAAACCAGGACAGCAGTCGAAGCTTTGCTGACCTGGTGGGACGGGAACGAGATGATCAAACCATATATGCTCTGGATTGCTCAGAGCGACGAACTTTGTGAGCAGGCAGTCGAAGCTTTCCGGGAAATATGGGTAGATCGCGGCGGAAAAGGATCACGGAAGATCCTTCGTATCTTTCGTTTCTGGGGAGGCCACAGAGCTTTGCCAGATGTTTTTGCAGACGGTGTAATCGTCGCCAGCATTCAAAAGCTCAACGAAACGATCCAGTCCGATGAAGGAAGGGACGAGTTGACAAGGATTGCTGAAGACATTGCCGTGATTGTTGTAGATGAGGCACACCATGCGGTTGCTCCATCTTATAACGCTGTGTTAGAGACACTAGGTATCCTGTCTGGACGCGGAGCCCGTTCTATGACGCCCCTTCTCGGTCTGACGGCCACTCCCTATCGAGGTGTTATAGAAGAGGAAAATCGAAGGCTGGCTCATAGATTTCACAGTCAACTGCTCGTTCCCAGCAATCTCGGCGATGACCCGTTGCTTACTCTGCGCGAAAGAGGAGTGCTCTCCTTCATCGACCATCAAGTCCTCCAGACCGGTCGCACGTTCAGGCTGGACGACGAAGAGGTTCAGCGTTTTAGACAGATGGGACAGTTACCCGATAGTTTTCTGCGAAAGGTCGGTCGCGATCCTCAACGAAATGCCCTCTTGCTACAGAAGCTACTTGAGATGCCAACTGACTGGCCCATCCTGTGTTTCGGCTGTTCTTTGGAGCATGCCAGAGCCCTTGCGGTCCTTTTGCACCGCAGCGGGCGCAGTGCCGCTTTTATCAGTGGAGAGACTCGTCGAGCGACAAGACGCTATCTCATCGAGCAGTTCCGGAGTGGACAGATACAGATTCTTTGTAATTATGGAGTGCTGACAACAGGTTTTGATGCTCCGAAAATACGCGCCATTGTCATTGCTCGACCTACGACCAGTGTGGTGCTTTACGAACAGATGATCGGACGCGGTATGCGCGGCCCCGCGAACGGAGGCACAGAAAAGTGTCTGGTAATCGATCTGGCCGATAACATCACTCGTTTTCAGGGGCAGATGGCTTACAAACGCATGGAAGAATACTGGGAACAGGCGACCGAGGTCTGAGCCAGCCTGCTCTGATACTGTGCAAAGTCATTTTATATACCATATATTCTGATACATATATTCTCAGCAATCAATCTATTCAGCAACGCAACAACCTCGCCCGCGACCCGGCCCTCTATCTCCAGCCCGATTTCTAGATTTCCCGCCAGACCATGGTAGGTCAGGTTGGCGGAGGTAACCAGCATATAGCGCTGATCTACGATCGCAAGTTTGGCATGAAGCGCTGATCTGGGATCAGCGGGAGTTCCCGCACGCGAATAGAGTGCTGGCCACCGTTGTCCCTGGGGCCAGCAAGTTCGTAGAACATCCAGTTTCTCTTCCAGTCGGTCGCCAATCAGGACCACCTGGACTCCTCTTTTCTGGGCTGCTGCGAGACGTTCAAAGACGATTGTAGCAGCGGCAGTGATGACATATCCGACAATGATGATTTCCTGCTGTGCTTTTTCGATCAGATCCAGTAACACACCCACCGTGCTGCGAACTGGAGCAGTGGTGCTGATTGGCCCCGTCCAGACGAGTCGTATTGAGGGTGTTTCAGCCTGCATCCTGACGCTCGTTGCTCGAGCGGCAAGAAGAGCCGTTACCAGGCTTTCCGGGCTGCACTGTAACCGCTGCCAGGAACGGAGCAGAGAAACAACGGGTCTCGCATCCGTCGTTGAGAGTTGCAACGTGTGCTGAAGCTGGAGTGCTCCTACCGATAGAGAGAGGCTGGAATCGGAAAGTGCTGCCACAAATTGCCTGAACTGCCTTTCCTTAAGCGTGCGTGCTATTGTCACCACCTGGGCAATGGTATCCTGGTTGGGTTCTATCAGCGACATATCCTTCCTCACTCAAAAAATCCGGTTCCACTGCTTCCAGGCAGGTCGCACAATAACGCCCGGTCGAGAAAACGGTTCCCATACTCACACGAGGTCTCTGCGACAAGGCTGCAAGCATGACACGAGGCACCATTCACCTTCCCTGTCTTACGGGGATCGTGCTCTGTGCAGAGCGGGTCGGAAGAACACCACTGTGCGCTTTCGAGTAGTGCCTGCATTGTCGTGCTGAAACGCTCTTTGAGGCCCTGCTGCACCAGACCTCCCAGACTCCCATCTGAATCGGCGCTGGCAGTATAGATTAGCAAGCCACACATATCCGGACCGGCATAGATACGCTCACGCAAAGATGAGGATGAGTAGCCACAGGCAAGCGATAACTGACGAATAAGAAGATGAGCCAGGGTGTGTAACAGTGCCAGACGCGGAGTGAGCGGAGAGGCAGAGGGAAGGCCCCGCTGCTGTCTCCAGTTTGCATAAGCAATGTTCAGTCTGTTCAGACGCTCCTGTACCTGAGGTCGTCTCTCCCACTCACGTATTTTATCCAGCGCCAGTTCGATGAAAATGCCCTCCCCCCGGTGTTCCACTGCAGGAAGCCAGTTCTGCGGTTCCTGCGAAATTGCCGCAAGTTTCTGTTCACTGTTGTCTGAGTCCGGCGGATCGATGCGCGTAAATCCCCGCAATACACAGACTTCACGCAGTCGGAAGGCCAGCACCACCTGCGCGATACTCGATTGGTAACGATCAGGGGCCGCTTCACGCCGGATTTGAAAATCTGATGGAGCAATGCCACGACCAGGGTTGCGAAAAGCCAGAAATTCTTCTCTACGCAGACTGCTGATGGTCGTGGTGTTATTCAGGCGGTCGCGGATCGCGCGCATGACATCTTCTACATTGAAACCTGCGAAGTCTGGTAGCGACTGTATCACCGAACGCCTGATGTCCTCTTTCAACTGGCGCAGAGTCTGCCAGTGCTCGTCCAGTACGGTTTGCAGCGGACTACTCCAGGGAGGGATAGACAGGGCACTGATTGTGCTGGAAAAATAGACGTTGGAGGCTCCTCGTAAAACGCTACGTAGTTTTTGTGTGCATTCCTCATCCGGAGCCCCGATAAGCCAGGGACGCTTTCCTTTACAGGTCAGATCCTCCAGCGCCTTTGGTCCAAGCGCTCCCGAGAGTGACCGGAACTGTTCACACGTGTCACATCTCACGACAAGATCGGCCAGCGCCGCCGTCTTTTTCTGGTTGATCAGTCTCAGGCGAGGCGAGCCTTTACATCGTCCTTTACGATGTACCCACCACTGCCAGGGGAACTCGTCGACATGACCGTCAGGACAGATTACGATAAGACGCGCCGGATACGACTCGGACTGGCATGCCGGACACTTCTTGTTATAGGAGAACAACCCGCAGTTTGAACAGATCATTTGCCGGGGGAAACGAACGCAACGGAGATCATCCCCGCTTTTTCGCATCGATGGAGCGCGAAAGCAGGTGAGGCCCAGCGCACTTTCGAGTCGTGGTTCGTGGATAATTGGCCCGGGCGACCAGCTCTCAATCCCGGCGACCATGACCGACTCGGCGGGCAGGTCTACGACTGCTCCCGGCCCGAAGGTGGTGATGACCTGACTAGGACGAAGCTTGCCACCTCTGGGACGATAGAGCTGAGAAGGAGCGCCAGCAGCTGTGTTTGATGATACCATTATGCATACTCCTTTAATTTGACCAGTCAATGAACAGTTGTGATTCGCCTTCAACCTCGCGCAACGAGTTTAGTGTTGGTCGTGAGCCACCGCTGCGCTGTTCCTCCGCCGGATGCATCAGTTCATGGACCCTCTGGTCATATTTGTAAGGATTCTGGCTATAGCGCAGGGTGGAGTTATACCTGGTGATCATTTTTTGCCACCAGTCCATCAGGATGCCAAGCTGCTCATCTACCCCGCCAACGGCATCTGGATCAACCTGGGAGGCTCGTTCCAGGATAAAATCCCTGATCTGGTTTGTCACCGGATGGGATACGCTGAAGCGGGAAGCGGCATCGTTCGCCGTCCATTGCTCGCGCAGGATTCTTGCCAGCGCTATGAGAACCGCGTGTAAGGCGCGATCCTGTGCTCTGGGAGCGAATGGCGTGACACTGGTTGCCTCTACATGCTGGTAGATCGCCTCGTGGTAAGGTCGAAAACGTTCATAGTGCGAGATGTCGCGCGGGCGAGACCAGTTATACACCGTCACGACAAGCCCCGGCGCCTCGGGCCGTCGTCCGATCCGGCTGGTGGCCTGGATATATTCCGCACTGGTTTTCGGCTGCCCGTTGACGACCATCAGCCCCAGCCTGTCGATGTCCACACCCACGGAAATCATATTCGTCGCCAGCAGGACATCGATGGCCTCCGGCTCACCGGCGGGAATTTCCAGCTGTTTGAGGACCTCTGGAATCTTCGAGGAAGCAATTCTACTGGTCAGTTCGCGGTTTTCATTCTTGATTTCTCGCGCCTGCCGGCCGCGCCTTTCGGCAAGATATTCCATGCGCTGGACGATGTCGTCTTCAACCAGGCGCAGCGCACCACCGAGTTCGCGCAGGCTATTAAAGTATCCGATCAACGTGGTGTATGCATCTGCAACGCCAGAGCCGTACTGAGCGAGCTGCTCACCAGCTACTTGGAGCAAAATAGCATAAACACGCACCAGGGCACTCTTCACACTTCGCCCCGGAGCGCAAACGCCGAGATAATATCTGCCGGGTCGCTGAGAGATCGGTCGGGCCTGAGCGAAGAAGGAGTCGCCTGCATGTAGCCCGGAAGGCGGGAAAAGGCGCACCCCCCGTGCAAATATGCCGCGCACCTGATCATCGGCTCGCCGGATGGTCGCTGTAGAGGCGATGACTTTAGGTCGTACAGTCTCTCCGGAGGCCGTTGTATACGAGCAGAGCCGATCAATGGCCGTTTCGTAGAGTCCTGATAATGTGCCAAGTGGTCCCGATATCAGGTGGAGTTCATCCTGAATGATTAACTCCGGCGGTAAGAATGGATCGCAGTTTTGCACTGTGGTGGGGGCCGTTCTGTTTGTGCCTCTGTGAGTAACAGCGTGATTATCTGTATGAACCAGATACCCATGTTTTGGACAGAAACGACTCACCCTGCCAAAGAGCGCCATAGTTGGAGGATGCCAGGGAAGGCGCGCGAATTTATCCACTGTTGCCAACAGCAACGAGGGGCAATGGTGATAAATATCTTCGTCGACAACCAGTGCGGGAATACCACTATCCAGTTTTTGCTCTGTGCCGTAAAAAGCGCATTCTTTGCGTGAACAGACAAGGACCAGCTGCTCTCTATTTTGATCAATGTGGTAATTCCAGGCAGTCAATTTCTCTCCACACCATGGACAGAAAGGTAACTGGACGGGATTTCCTTCTTTTACCTCCACACCTTTACGGAGTTGGGTTAAAGCTTCTTCTGCGCCCTTTTCACCTTTGATATTATTGGGGGTTGCCCCTGCTCCAACCCAGAGGCCAATTTGAAACGGGCGCTTTCCCCACTTTTGAGAATCCCGGCGTCGCAGGTATTCACATGCGCAGATGAGAGTAGTCGCACGTTGAAATTGCTGGGTGGTTAATAGCCGCAGCGTATAGCGCATAATCACGGTTACACCGCCGTCGCCATTCATGCCGTCGATCTTCCCCCGCAGCCTTCGCAGTGCCAGGGTAAAAGCCGTCAGACCCAGATAGGCTTCGGTCTTGCCACCGCCCGTCGGAAACCAGAGCAGGTCAACCAGAGTGCGGTCGTCACTTTCCGGACGTGCTATTCCTGGAAGATTGAGCAGAATAAAGGCGATCTGGAATGGCCGCCAGGTGCCGATCCAGTCTGGAGTGGCCGTCTGGCGCTTTCCCGTGCGACGGTATCGCTGTACCCATTCACTATGAGAACGCTGGAGCAACATGGCCTGGTTGGCAAAACGAAATGCTTCAAATACCTGTCGATCTTGCTTCAGCAGTTCCAAGCCGGTTCGCATTCTTTCCAGCGCCTGATTGCAGAGATTGATATGAACGCTAGCAGTGTCACGCAATTCCTGCGATATCAGAGTGGGGATCTCGGCGCGCCGTTCACCAATCCACTTTTCATAGGCCTCAAGCACCGGTCTCAATAGTGAAACAACTTCATCAGGGCTGGAAGCCCGACCAAGCGTTAGCATTTCCAGTTCCGCCATACTGTTGGGGATGGTAGCAGGCAATTCATAAGCTGGTATAGTGGTCGTTCTGAGGATTCCGGCACGATCGCCCTGAACATCGTTCCAGTCCACGGCACATCCATGGCCCATGGCAAACTCATAGCAATCGCGGTAGAGAAGCCGATACGATTCCAGGTCCGCATCAAACGGAAGGTCTCCCTGGGGGACACGATGGACAAAGGGACGTATTGCGCCTGCTCCTCGCACCTCCAAAGATGGCTGGAATAAACATAGCTCATCAATGTTTGAGGATTCACCGTCCTGATCTGGCAAGGGATTACGGTTCACCAGGAAGATGGAAACACTGCGTTTCCCGGGTCGTGCTCGCACAATCCATTCCAGGCTTCCCTCATTTTCCAGCTCTGCTCTTCCACCTGACATTGATAATGATACCGGGATTATTCTCTTGAACTGCTGGCGTTGCCATCCATCTGTTCTTTTCTCACCACGCATCGTATATAGACCATAGGCCACCTCAACCTCAAGCTGATTGATGTCATCCTCCACAGCAAAAGATAATCCGAGCGATGCCGGATTCATGGTTTGCGAGAGGATAATCAGGTCATCGTCAGCCTCATCGTCGTCTTCTACACCGTCTATTTCGAGTTTCTCGTCTTCTTGCGAAGGTAGTTCTATTCCGGAGGGATAGAGAATTCCTGTAAGATATTCAATGGTAGGGGCGTCACTGAGTATTTCGTTCTCGCTGCCGGGTCCGATGAGATCGCGCCGCAGTTCGTCTATCAACTGCCGACGCAGGTCGACTACTGATGGCACTGTCATGAACTTTTCCCCTCTCTACTGTACCTGTTTAGCCGCCCGCTCGTTGTTCAGCGGAGGAAAGTGTAAGATGAACCGGGCTCCCTGGCCTATTTCTTCATCATCCAGATTGATGTTTGCTTGCATGGCATGTAACAGTTCTCGGGTGATGTAGAGTCCCAGGCCGCGACCGCCATTGCGGAGAGTCACAAACGGCCTGAAAATGTCATCTCTCATATAGGATGGAATGCCGGGTCCGGTATCTGCTATGGAGACCGTCCGCTGCTCATCATCCAGCATGATGGTGATACAGCGTGATCCGCGCCAGCCTGCCAGCCAGACACATGCATTATGCACCAGATTATCGAGGACCTGCACAAGGGATGCAGGCCGTGCCATGACATCAAAATCGTTTCCTTTGATATCGACGGTGATAGTGTTCGAGTTAATAAGATATTCATTCAACTTGAGTGCCAGGCGCGCAGACTCACGCATGCTCATCGGAAGGATGCGTTGCAGGTGCCAGCCAGCTTCATAGGGAGCAAGTACACGAAATTCATTGCGTAGTGTCCCCAGACAGGCATCGAGGGTGCGAACAGCATCTGCTACCTCACTCCCGACTTTTTTATCCAGACCGCTCAGCACACGCAAGGCTGTCAACGCAGCACCTACCTGACGGCCAAATTCGTGGACGACTCGCTCGGCTGCCAATCCCGTTGCCGCCAGATGCATGAGTATCTGCGCCTGTTGTTCTCGATCAGTTTCACTTTTTGCCTGGTACGTATCGGCATCCTCAAGGAAATGCAGGAGCTGATACATGGCCTGTCGCTGAGTCAATTGCAGGGCAGGGGGAGGATCCTCAGATCGAGCTACCTCCTGTACGGCTGCCGAAATGCTGGCTTGTGATGTCGGTGGCGATTGTTCAGTCTGTTCAGTTTTCAGAGGTGCAGATGCCAACTGGAGACCGGACGGTTGGAAGGGTAACAGTAATGCCGGATTTTCTATCCTGACAACGATATCATCTCGTGCTGTTTCCTGCACTTTCTCGGCTAGCACACGAGCCTTACGTAGCGAATCTCCAGCAGGCTCGCGCTCTGTGGTCTTGGACCGCTTCCCCATTTTCTGTCGATCCTGAAGCCATTGTGAGATAAAGACGTTGATGGCCGCTCTCACAAGGGCTCGCAGGTCACGGAAGGCGGCATTGTCGATCAGCCCTTCGCGGTTGGTTTTATCCCGTAAATCTGGCGTGTTCTCCTGGAACACTTCGACGAAACCGATGATTTGCTGATTACCGATGCGTTCTGATGGAGCATTGATACGCTCTCTGTCCAGGTCCAGCCAGTCATTCCCCGGCTCCCCATAGGGTAGGACACGCAGTCCATCCCGAAATATGGACACCCCGGCCATTGCATCCAGGTCTGCGCGCGAGACTCCGCTCTGATTGAGAAACTCCTGCGTGCGGTCCCACACATAGAAGTTCAGGTAAAATGGTCCGGCACTATTGTGACCCGGAGAAGACATCTCGTCCTTTGCTGCTGGCATGAGGTCATAGTTGTCTACAACGGCCAGCCGTTCTGCAACGACCGGATGATGACAGGAATATTCGTAATCAAGTACACCTTCCTCTGAAACCAGCCCTGCAAAAACATAATGGGCGCGATCCAGAATGTCACTATTACTGATATTCTGATACGCAGGGAAGTCAGGACAGGAAAAGCTGATCTGGAAATCAATTTTATTCTGTCCTTGATGGGGGCTTTGAAGGCGGCGCAGGGCTCGTTGTACTCTTGCGACCATTGGTTCTGTCCAGAGTGTTCGGGCCTCCTCAATGAGGAGAATGGTACCGGTAGCACCTTCAGTGAAGAGGACAGGCTCGCGTTCATAGAGAGTGAGCGTGACATCATCCAGATAGGTGTCCTCTCGTTCAAAGTCGTCCCAGTCGATCTGCACAACCACTTCAGATGACCCCACTGACCGGCTGATCATCTGAAATTTATGACCGAGTTTCTGAGCTGCGAAACGACCGACACCCTTCTCTCCAATCGGGAGCCGACCGAGTGGCGTGCGCTGCCTGGCTTTCTTCTGACGCTCTTTATGATTAACCGCAGGACTTAGCCATTTCTGTTCGATATCTTCTCTGGTCATGCCAGACCCATTGTCACGTATAATAATCTGAGTGGTCTCAGCCACAGTAAGGTTTAGCAAGTCTATTTCAACCCGAGTAGCATCAGCATCGTAGGCATTTTTCACTAATTCAATCAGTCCCACTGTCTGATCACTGATTAGCTGTTCGCCTAGAATAGAGAGAAGACGGGCCCGAGGCCGAAAAACTGCATATGATGAGTCATGAGTATTCATCTAAAACCCTTCTATCTTTATCTTTAACGTCTCAGATGCAAGCCTAGATAGAATTCCATCTAACGATTTAGAAGACTCCTCTCACTCTCATTCTCACCTGAAGTCGTTAAGTCGGAAATTTTCCCTCTATGTGACTATTACCTGGTAATACATGCCATTGCTGATCTCTAGTTTAACTCAAAAAAGAAATAACCGCAACATATTTTTGAAGAAGCTGTCATTTTTGATACATATGGCACCTTCCTCTTCCAATATGTATACTCTGCTACTATTGTACACCTGATTGCTCTGGCTGGCATATGGAAGAGGCAAAATATCCCATCCCTGATCGATATATCTCCCCAATTCCCCCTTAAGGGCGTGGGCGTTTGAAGAACAGATAGTTGTGGAAGCCAGCGCCACCACTGTGTGGGCTGAGGACTCCTGTCATTTCCCAGCCGTCTATGCCAAGTCGAGTGATGAAGGCGTGCATGGGGGTTTTCTTCCAGTCTTTTTGCTCTGTTCCGTTGACGTAGCGAACAGCAAGGTGTTCGTGATTGAAACCGTGCGATTCGACTTGCACTGTCAAATACTCCCAGCGTGGCATAGGTTGCTCCCCTCTTTTTCTGTTCGTCAAATTTCGTTAAGCGTGATTGGCAATCGCTTGATAGTTAGTTGCGGGTTTCTTTTATTATATAATACTTGAGGTTTCGAGAGAAAGGGGGACTGGAAATGGCTGGAATGGCGGTGCTGGCATGTGACGAAGGTGTACTGCCCTGTGCTTTTCGTCTCACTGCGTGTGACCTTTGTGCAGCTTTTTCGATATATTTTATAGAGGGGATTTTCTCATGCAACTCTGACGTGGCGGGGCGCATTATGCAGTGTAGAGGGGTGAGGGCATGGTTGCTGTTTTTCTGACCGGGTCTCATAAAATCTTGTTCAAAAGGGAATAAAAGAGGCAGGAAACATGGTATAATTGTGGGGTATGCTGGCGTCATGTGTTTGTCCAACCGGCAGAGAGGGAAATCGCAATTATGGCAATGTTTGAAAGTTTATCCAAACGCCTGGAAGGCGTTTTTACGAATCTGAGTGGGAAAGGGAAGCTGACTGAGGCCGATGTGAATGAGGCGATGCGCGAAGTGCGTATGGCCCTGCTCGAAGCGGATGTCAGTTTGAAGATAGTACGGCAGTTTGTTGAGCGCGTCAGGGAGAAGGCGATTGGCGCGGATGTGCTGGGCAGCTTTTCACCCGCGCAACAGGTTCTCTCCATTGTGAACGAGGAATTGATCGAGATGCTGGGCGGCGATGGAGAGCAGAACCGGCTGAATCTCTCCGGCACGCCGCCGAATGTGATTATGCTGGTGGGCCTGCAAGGCTCCGGTAAGACGACGACGGCGGCCAAGCTGGCGAACTACCTGCGCAAGCAGGGGCAGCGCCCGATTATGGTAGCCGCCGATATGTACCGGCCCGCCGCCGTGCGCCAGTTGCAGACGCTCGGCAAGCAACTTTCGATTCCGGTTTATGCCGAGCCGATGGGGGCCAACCCGGTCGACATCTGCGTGAACTCGATTAATTACGCCCGCGAGCAGGCGGCTTCGGTCGTCATTCTCGACACGGCGGGCCGTTTGAATATCGATGAGCGCATGATGCAGGAGGTCATGAATATTCGCGCCCGCGTACAACCGCGCGAGGTGCTGCTGGTGGCCGACGCTATGACCGGCCAGGAGGCGGTGCGCGTCGCCGATGACTTTAACAAAGCTGTGGGGCTGACCGGCATGATTCTGACCAAAATGGATGGCGATGCACGCGGCGGCGCCGCCCTCTCCATTCGCTCGGTCACAGGCGTGCCGATCAAGTTCATGGGCGTGGGCGAGAAAATCGAGGCGCTGGAGCCGTTCTACCCCGATCGCCTGGCCTCGCGTATACTGGGAATGGGAGATGTTCTCTCCCTGATCGAACGCGCGCAGGAGGCCATCGACGAGGAGGAGGCGCTCAAGGCCCAGGCCAAAATGCAGCAGGGCAAGTTCGACCTGGAGGATTTCCTGACCGCTATGCGCCAGTTGAAACGCATGGGGCCGCTGCGCTCGGTCATGGAGATGATGCCAGGCTTCAATAAACTGGCCGACATGCCAGAGATGGAGGAGGCGCTGGAAGGCGATCATCTGAAGCACATCGAGGCGATCGTTCTGTCGATGACGCGCGAGGAGCGGCGCAATCCCGATATCATCAACGGGAGCCGTCGCAAGCGTATCGCCGCCGGAAGCGGAATGGATGTCCATGACGTGAATCAATTGTTGGTACAGTTCAACGAGATGCGCGCCATGATGCGGCAGATCAGCAGCGGCAAGGGGCCGTGGGCGCAACTGGCGCGTCAGTACGGTGGCGGGGGAATGCCGGGTATGCCAGCTTTGCCGAAAGCAAGCGGCAACGGCCCGAAAGGGGGCGGCAAAAAGACCGGCAAGGCCCTGCGCAAAGAAAGAAAGAAACAGAAGGCCCGCAGCGGAAGGAGGTAAACCTCTATGCCCAGCATTCGCCCTGGCTACCCGTCTCAGAGGGTAGCCCAGGGATTTCTGGTGGTACTTATGCTTGGTCTCGTTATTTTGACCAGCGGTTGTGGGGGCGACGCTCACTTGCAGCAGCAGGCGAGCCAGAGTAAAACGCAACTTGATAGCCTGCTCGCCCACGCTCGCAGCATCGGCGTGCCATCATCCCTGCTTCAACCCGTTGTGAAACAGGAGCAGCAGCTCAGCAGCAGCGGCGCTCCCTTCTCGCCATTCAATGACCAGCCAGATAATGCCTATTATCAAAATCTGACAAAACACTATCAACAATTAAGCGGCCAGGTACAGGATATTATCACGAGCAGTACGACGCAGTTCCAGTTGCAGGCCCAGCACGATATGGAAAATTTCGGGCTGGCGCTCTCACGGCAGCGCGCAAAAGGTGTTGGCAATATAGCAGCATTTCAAGCTCAATTCAACAAAGATCAGACGCTCATGGCTCTGGCCCGGACGCCGAAAGACTATGCCGCCGTCAGCCAGGACGCAAGTAAGCAGACTGCCGCGCTCGACCTGCTCAGCGCCACCTACGATCAACTGGCGACCTTTAAGAGTACCGTCAGCCAGATGCAGAAAGCGCAACTGGATGTCGCCGCCATGCAGGCGCAGTATAAAAGCGATTTGCAGGCGCTGAACACGGTAACGGCCTCGCCTGATCTCCAGTATCTGGGTACGCTGATCAACGCGCAATATCAGGAAGCGGTTGTCAACTCCTATCAGGCCCTGCCCTACGTCAGCGCGGCCAAGCTGAACGAATTTCAGACGCAGGTCAACCTGCTGAAAAAATATGGTATGGATGCCAGTACCTATCAGGCCCGGCTGAAGGCGGACACAGCCATGATGGAAAAGGCGAAGAGCCTGCACGACTACCTGATCTTCTCGCAGCAAATCGACTCCGACATCGCCTCGATGCATGACGAACTTGTGCAGGGCGAGGCCAGCTACCTGATCGGCGCGATTGACCGCCAGGCCCGCGCCTGGGGCGCAGCCCACGCCTACCATGATAAGTTCGACGGCCATAACTACGATCTGGCCGCCGGCTACACCACCGATGGCATCGGCTACTGGATTCAGCGCGACCTGAGCTGGGCCTACACCCCCGCCGATTTCCAGGCTGTGGTCGACGAAGAGAACAATGAACTCTTCAGCCTGCAAATGCTCGAACAGGATTACGCCGATAAGACGCCCTATAATCAGGTGCATCAGACCGATCTGGAACTGCTCCAGCACTACGGCCTGCAACACTCGCAGGTGCTGGTGATCTCGTTCGTGGAGCAGGCCATGCGCCTCTACCAGAACGGCAAACTGGTCAAATCCTTCCTGGTCACGACCGGTCGCGTCGAGCTGCCCTCGCTACCCGGCGACTGGACGGTACAGAATCGGCAATCGCCGACCGTCTTCAAGGCCAGCGAGCCGAAGGGTTCGCCCTACTGGTATCCTGACACGCCGATCAACTACGCCATTCTCTATCACTGGGGCGGCTACTTCGTCCACGATGCCTGGTGGCGCGTCAACTTCGGCCCCGGCACGCAGTTTCCCCACTACGACGTGGGCGGCGACGAAGCGTTTGCCGGCAACGGCAGTCACGGCTGCGTCAACGTCCAGGAGCAGCAGGCGGCCTGGGTCTACTCCCATACCGACTGGAATACGCAGATTGTGATTTATTAAAGAGAGACAAAAACGCTCAGCCGGTGGGTAGCAGGCCAGCCGCCAACAAGCAGGCCAGCCGCCAACAAGCAGGCCAGCCCTTGCGGCTGGCCCTACTATATACGAACGTATCGTGTCGCTGGTGGAGCGGTCGTATATAGTAGGGCCAGCCCTTGCGGCTGGCCTGGGGCGGGGCGCTACCCACCGGCGGGTCGACTGGCCTGGGGAGGGGCGCTACCCACCGGCGGGTCGACTGGCGGCGTGCCTGCTCGCGGCGTGCCAGCCGCAAGGGCTGGCGGCGTGCCTGCTACCCGCTGTAGTATTTTACGCCACGCTTTCCTGCTCGTCTGGCCCCTGCTTCTGGGCGCTGGTGAGCGGCAGGGGCGGCAGGAGGCCCTGCGGCTTGATCGAAAGCTGGCGGTAGAGATCGGCGCCGTTGAGGGGACGACGCCAGCTACGCGCCTTGCTCAGGTCTTCGAGGAAGCTGCGCTGCAGGTCGATGCCGAGGGCCTGCCAGATCAGGCTGATGGCGCGGCGCGCGAAGGCGATGTCGTTGCGCGGCTCGATGCGGTCCAGGTCTTCAAAGAAGAAACCGCAGCTGGTGAAGCTGTATTGCAGGTAGTATTGGGCTTCGAGCAGCATGAGCGTGCGGCGAGCCAGCAGGGCGTCTTCCGGCGCGCGCTGCCCCTTGCCGTGTCGCGCCCAGAAGCTTTCCGCCGTCTCCCAGCCGTTGCGCAGCGGCAGGTAGTCGTCGCGAGCGGCCCAGGGGTCGAGCAGCGTCTCCCCGGCGTACTGTTCAAACAGCAGGTCGCCACGCTGTGCCAGCCGTTCGAGCGCGTTGCGCAGCGCGCCCTTCCACGAGCTATCGCCCTCGGTGCATTCGCAGCCGCTCTGCCAGCGCGCCACGCCGTGACCGCAACTCCACGCGCTTGGCACGCGCAACTGCGCCTCGCGGGTGGCCGGATGGGCCAGCAGGTAGCGTTCCAGCGTGCAGACCTCGAAGCCGTAATCGGGCGCGCCATGCTGGATCAGGTGTGACAGGAACTTGTCGCGCCAGGGCTTGTGATGGCCGTAGAGTTCGCCATCGGTGGCGATAAGAATCAGTTGATCCTGACCGGCTTCCTGCTTCTCCCTGAGCAGATGACCTGGCAGGTACGAGGCGGCAAAGAGATCGGCGTTGCTGGTGGTGTTCCAGTCAAAGGAGACGCCGCCGGAGAGGGGCGCGTTGTAGAAGAAGACGGTTATGCTGCGGCCATCGAACAACGGGATGATGTAGGGTTCGGTCGGGTCGATGGGGGTCGCGGCCTGCCAGGGGGCGAGAACGGTATAGGTCACGCCGTACTGCGCCAGCAGGTCGAGGCTTTCCAGGTCGACCGCCGTCTCGGCCAGCCACATACCACGCGCCTCGCGTCCGTAGCGATGGCGAAAATCGCTCAGGCCCCAGGCGATCTGCGTGCGCTTATCGCGGGTCGTCGCCAGCGGCAGGATAGTGTGGTTGTATGCCTGCGCCAGCGCGTTGCCCACACCATAGCGCGCGACGTGCTGCTGATCGGCCTCGATGATGAGCCGGTATACATCGGGATGCGCCTGCTCCAGCCAGGCGGCGAGTGTCGGACCCAGATCGTAGCTGATGGCCGCGAAGTTGCCGGCTTCAGCGTTGGGGCGGTAGCACTCGGCTGTGATCTTTTCATTGAAGTTCGCATACGGGGTAGCGCCAGGTTCGACGGGGAGAATGCCGCTAAAGGGGTCTTCACGCGGCGGCTGGTAAAAGTGGCCGTGCAGGCACAGAAACGCGCGGCCTGCGCCAGAACGGGAAGACTGGGTATTCATTTGTTCAAGCATGTAACCACCTTCACTGGTAACACAACAAAAACAGCGCTGCTTCTACCAGAACGAACGGATCACAAAGGTCATCCTTCATCTATTATAACTGAGCTAAGAATTGACTCTCCTGTATATATTCTTTATCAATGTACCGAAAAGGGATTGGCGGGAGCGTGTACTCCTCTGTACGAGGCCTGTTGCCCCGTCTCTTCCCTGCCTCTACCTGACTCTATTATACCATACAGGTGAGTTTATTTGTGCGCTTCCCTGAACAAACCAGAGGATCACGGCACGCTGAGCGAAGTATCCGATCTCGCCACGCTGAGCTTTCGATTGCCTCAGATGCTTCGCCTTGTTCAGCAAGACATAGCTCAAGCTCATTATTGCCTACTTGTATAACGGACGAAGCAGACGGAATGGTTTCATGCGATACAAAAAGGGTGCAGGGATATGTTCCTGCACCCCGGAAAGCTATGCGCTTAACTCCTGTGGGGATCCGCCCTGGGCGCTGAGCAAGAACTCCTCGTAAGCCTCGCGCAGTCTCGGGTAGCGCAGCAGGAACAGGGCCGCGTACTCGTGAGAGAGGGGGCGCGGCGTGCGCAAGAGGCGCATATTCACCTCTTTGAGCAGGCGGTTGCCCTTTTTGCCGTTGCAGGCTTTGCAGGAGGCCACCAGGTTCTCCCACGTACTCTGGCCGCCGCGCGAGCGCGGGACGATGTGGTCAAGCGTCAGGTCACGGCTGCGCTTGCCGCAGTACTGGCAGGTCTCCTCATCGCGCAGCAGGATATTGGCCCGCGTTGGCTGCAAGGCTACACGCGGCGTGCGCACGTTGGCGAGCAACTGCACAATGATGGGGTGTTCCAGTTCAAGGCGCCGGGCTTTGATACTCTCCTCGATCAACTCGCGCGCGCGATCATCGACAAAGACGACTTTCCGTTTGGAAAGCAGCACGATGAGGCGGCGTTCGGGAATGACCGAAAGAGGCTGTAGTGAGGAATTCAATACAAGAACAGGCATGAATAGCTTTCCTTCCTCTCTGTCAGAGCCGATAACCAGAGCAGACAGCGAGGAAGAGAGGAAGCGCAACGTGAGAGAAGGGGAAGGGAGACCCCGACCCTCTTGCTTCCTTCTACCGCCGCCTGCGACGACTGGGCGGATAAGGGCAAAAGCGTTTTGCACGTCCAGGAGAGCCTGGCACAGACAGGCATGTGCTGCTCGTCTGCCAGCGTATTCCCGTGTCTCGTGTGAGTGGGGAAGAGGCGGAGCAAGCAGCGTCCAGCTTCCCATGGCATTCTGTTGCTCTTAGAGAGAACTGGTACGCCTGCATTCCATAACTCCTTGTTCTGATCTGGTCTCGTAAGAAAGCTGTGTGACACCTGCATCTGGAAATGAGTGTGCCATCCTGGTCGGGGTGAGAGGACTTGAACCTCCGACCTCAGCGTCCCGAACGCTGCGCGCTAGCCGACTGCGCTACACCCCGATGAACAATCCGTGCAATTCGCAGACCTCATCCGGCGAACCAAACCCGAATTGAGTATCGTGTGCCGTTTCCCGCTGTCTCCGAAGCCTGAACTTCGCTTGATCGGGTCCTGCACACCTCCCTGCTCAAAAGTAGTATACCATAGTCGTCAATACTTGACAATAGACAAAGCGTACTTTCTGGCAAAGCATTACAGGCTTGTTGGGAAAAGTGGGGTGAGCAGGGACGAGCAAGCCACGCGCAAGGGATGGCCCCATAGGCGTTAACTTAAGGCCGCCACAGGCCACCCGCCAGGGGTGGCCCTACGAGAGACGACCGTGTCGTAGGGCTTGTGGAGCGGTCGTATATAGTAGGGCCACCCCTGGCGGGTGGCCTGCCTGGCGCTGGCACGGGCTTAAGTTAACGCCTATGGGGATGGCCCTACTATATTACGATGGCTTCCTGATCCCTACGGGTCGTTCGTATATAGTAGGGCCATCTCTTGCGCGTGGCCTGCCTGGGATGGCCACTTCCGGGCCATCTCTTGCGGGTGGCCCGCTCGCTTTGCCCTACCCTGTACGCCATTTGCCTACTCGGGCAACTGCCGCACCAGTCTATCGGCCAGTTCAAACGAGTAGTTCTGGCCGCGATCGTGGGGGTAGACCTGGAACATGTTGGCGACCCAGAGGCCCGGCAGCGGCGTGTGCAGGGGCGGGATATGCTCGCGATACTCCGTGGTGACGATGGGCTGGGCGAAGGGGGCCTGGAAGAGCCACATTTCCCGCACCCACTCCGGCGAGAAATCGGGTCGGATGCGCTGCAGGTGCGGCAGGAATTGCTGGAAAATCTCTTCCTTGCTCATCTTGAAAAGCGGGTCATCCATCGGGCGATAGTTGCCCAGGTAGATAAGATGGCGACCGCCATACTCAGAGGGCGGGCGGTAATTGGTGTGTTCAACGAGGGCGGTGAAGGGATAGCCGGGGTCGCAGATATTGATCCAGTAGCTATCAGTCACCTGGCGATCCACCGAGAGAATCAGGCACTGCGCGCCATACGCCTGCCCCCACTCGTACTGCGCGCGGTACTCCTCCGGCAGCGCGGCAATGAGGCGGCAGGTGAGGCGCGTCGGCAGCGTCGAGATGACGCGATCTACCGTCCAGCTTCCCTGGCCCGTCTGCACGCGCCAGCGTCCATCTTCAGTCTGCTCCACGCGCTCGACCCGCGTTCCCAGCAAGACCTTGCCGTTGGCCTCCATAATGCGCTCGACGAGGCGCTCATAGAGTTGCTGGAAGCCGCCGACCAGGTAGCCCAGGCTGGTCGTGCGGTCGTGGAAGCGCGCCCAGAACCAGGGCAGCGCGATCTGGTCGTACAGCGCGCCAAATTTGCCGATGAACAGCGGCTCAAACAGCAACTCAAAGGGGCGTTTGCCCATCCAGCGGCGCAGCCAGGGAACGGCGGTTCTGCCCTCCAGCGGCGCAGCATTGCTCAATTTGAGGAAGGCCGCGACAGCCGCCACGCGCAGTCGCTCATCCACACGCAACGGCTTGAACAGCAACAGGGAGGTAGGCGAATCCAGCCGGTGAATCTCGCCGCCCGTCAGGCAAACCGTGCGCGGCGCCGACCATACCAGCCGCTCGCCCAGGCCAACCTCTTCGATCAACCTGATAATCGTCTTATCCGTGCGGAAGAGGTGGTGATAGAACTTCTCCAGCCAGGCATCACCTACACGAAATCCGGCGGCCAGCCCTCCGGCCTCTTTCTCCTGCTCAAACACCATCACCGACTGGCCCCTCTGCGCCAGCCGGTACGCCGCCCCCAGCCCCAGCGCACCCCCACCCAGTACCGCATATTCCATAATTTTTGCTCACCTTTACCTACATTCCAGGCTTCTTCACCATTATGAACAAGTTGATGATACCGTGTTTGGGGCGTTTTGTCTACTGGTGAGGTGACGGTTGCCTGTTATTGACATTCAACGTGTTATGCCGTGATAAACTCCGCCGGGTGTGTCATGTCGGTTGTTGTGATAAGCTGTGGATCAAAGGCGTCTGTATCAGAAAAGAAGGTGGAGAGAACTCTATGACCGATGGCGACACGCCTTGCTACCGAAGTTGATGTCGGATGTCCTCCTGCTGGCCGATAATGTGCTGTCACACCCCGCCGAGATTGCCGGATACGTGCAGGCTCTGGAGGCGTTGCCCGATTACGAGCGCGTTGTAGTGCCGATAGGCAAGGGCCTGAGCGTGGCCTATCGCGCCGACGTTGAGTGAGCAGGCGGGGAACCTGTCAATATCTACAGGGCAGGCCAGGGTGTTTTACCTGCGCAAAAAACTGGCGGAACTGGCGGTACATTGCGGCGCAAAGGCGGGTATAGTAGGAGCGTGCAGAGGAAACCTGCTGGCGCTGCCCGCGATGACCGGCGTTGTCTTTGTGAGTGGAACCCGGCGTCGGCTCATCGTCTACCAACCGGAACGGCCTTTCGTCAACCGGCGTGCGAGGCAGGGAGAAAAATGGCTGTTTCGGCCTGCGAAGGCATCGGATATGCCTTCGTGGGCAACGCCAGCAGGCGCACACACATCGCAATACCCGTAGGTTAGTAGGGGCGGAGCTGGCCTCCGCCCTGGATTCCCCGGCAACCAGAAAGGAGCGGTACACGGATGGCACAGCAATGGGCATATAAAGTCGCATATGTTGATTATCGCGGACGTACTTCTTCGGAGGGCTACGAGACGCTCAAGGGCCACAATGAGCGCAACACGACGTTCGCGCGTCGCTATCTCAATAGTCTGGGCAGAGAAGGATGGGAACTGGTTGGCATCCAGCCGCTGACCTCCAACTCCGCCTACTATATCTTCAAGCGTCCTGCCCAGGAGGGCGACTACGCCGAAGAGGCCCCGGCACAGGCGCAGCAACAGCCACAGGCCAGCAGCGGCCCTACCGTAGAGAGCGCATAAGCCCGTCTAAAGCGATAACCGCAGGCCAGGGCGACCGCAAGGGATCGCCCCTACTATATACGGGAACATGCAATAATTGCAACGTAGCATAGTAGGGGCGATCCCTTGCGGTCGCCCTGGCCCCGTCATTCCTGTCTCTATCCATCGTTTTGTGCTACACTTTTCTGTGATGGATTAGTGTTTTTCAGGATAGCAGAACGAAAGAGGAGGGCAGATATGGAGATTATTGATTCCCACGTGCATATCGGGCGCTATCATTTGCCGATTGAGCATATCGATCGGCTGCTCAAGGCGGCGGGCATCAGCCGGGCTGCCGTCTTTGCCGACCCGGAGAGCGATAATATCGTTGAGGATTCAACCTATGTGCTGGAGGCCGCGCAGCGGCCGGGCTACTTCCCGTATTTTTATTATGGCGGCAACGCCTATAGCGGCCAGCGCCCGTATGATCGGCTGCCCCTGCCGGACAATCTGAGCGAGTATAGCGGCATCAAGTGGCACTGCTGGTTTTCTCCCGCCCACGATGGCGGGCTGCGCTACAGCTATCACATCGACATGGATAATGTGCGCCGCCAGATGGATGCGCCGGACTTCCTGGCCGTGATGCAGGCCATCCAGGCGCTGAACTTCCCGATGATCTTTGAGGAGCATTTTGATGTCACCCGCGAATTTGTCAGCCGCTACCCCGACATCAAGCTGATTATTCCCCATATGGGCATGCTCAATGGCGGCCAGGAGCGCGTGCAGGCCCACTTCCGCGACTACCCCAACGTCCATTTTGATACCAGCCTCGGCCAGATCAACGAGACCATCGTGCAGACGCTTGGCGCGCAGCGTCTCCTCTACGGCTGCGATTACCCCTATGGCATGCCAGCCGACAACCTGCGCCGCGTCCAGCGTCTCAACATCCCACAGGAGCAAAAAGACCTCATGCTCGGCGGCAACCTTAAACGTCTGGTTCGCCCCCAACCATTTACTGAAAGATAGAACACCCCCGCCCCTGCCATGCTTCGCTGCCTCTCAGCATGATAGGCGAGAGAACGTTTTCATAGTTGAACTTTTCTGATATATTCTAAAGAATTTGTCGGATTTTTATGGAAAAAGTTGAGTCCAACAGGCGGCGTCATCCGTGTAACAGGTAGTGATGAACGGTTGTTTGACTATAGTGTTCAGTCGGTAAAGGATGGTGTTTGATACGCATGTATTAACCATAGCAGGAGAAGGATGGTGGAGGCGGGGAAATTTCAGGCCAGAAGCCTGATTGCTTTGCCCATTTTCCCGCGTTTACCGGGGCCAGTGGTTTGCTTCCCCTCTGACCAACCCCATTGTCCCCTGTCTTTCCTCCTCCCTTCTCTCCTTCCCTACAGCGCGTCTAACTGTCGTGTGAGAGTAGAGATGGCCCGGTAAACGTGTGTGGAGGAAGCTGGCAGCCCCCAACTGCCAGCCTGCCTCCTCATAAATATTTCTGGCTCCCTATCTTTCTCTCTCCACCTTATCTCGACGATGCCCCGTTCTGCCTGATATAATGTCAGTGGAAGGAGCGGGCGACGCGAAGAATCAGAATCCTTCTCCTCTCTTAGCTTTGCATACGATGAGGTTCGCGTTCGCCCATTCCCTTTTTGCAGGTAAATTCGCGGCGGCTCCGTCGCCCGTAGCCGATCATCGTTGATCATTCTCGTCGAGGAGTACCATATGTCGTCAGTTCTACCGCCTGCGGTGCCTGGAGAGCAGGCGCCTGTTTATCAGAATTTTATCGGGGGCAAGTGGCGCGCCGCTCGCAGTGGCGAGACATTTGCCAGCACGAACCCGGCCAATACACAGGAAATTATCGGCCTCTACCCGAAATCAAGTCCCGCCGACCTGGAAGATGCCATCGACGCGGCGGTGAAAGCGCAGCCAGGCTGGGCCGCGACGCCCGCGCCGGAACGCGGCGAAATCCTGCTGCGTACCGCTCTTTTGCTGGAACAGCGCAAAGAAGAACTCGCCACGCTGATGACCCGCGAGATGGGCAAAATCCTGCGAGAGACGCGCGGCGACGTGCAAATCGCCATTGATGTCGCGAAGTACATGGCAGGCGAAGGACGGCGAGCGGAGGGCCACACCTATCCCTCGGCCTCGCCCAACAAATTCGACATGACCGTGCGCCAGCCGCTGGGTATCATCGGCATCATCACGCCCTGGAATTTTCCTATAGCCATTCCTGCCTGGAAGACCTTTCCCGCGCTGCTGGCTGGAAACGCGGTCATCCTCAAACCGGCCAGTGATACGCCGCTCCTCTCGCTCAAGCTGGCGGAGATCATGCAGGAGGCGGGCCTGCCCGATGGCGTGCTGAATGTCATCACCGGTCCCGGCGGCTCGCTTGGTGACGCGCTGGCGAGCAATAAGCGCGTCAACATGATCTCGCTGACCGGCTCAACGGAGGTGGGGCGGCGCGTGGCCGAGCTGTGCGGGCGCGACCTGCGCCGCTGCTCGCTCGAACTCGGCGGCAAGAATGCTGTTATCGTGCTGGCCGATGCCGACCTCAGAGCCGCCGTCGAGAACGTCACGCTGGGCGCGTTCGGCACCACCGGTCAGCGTTGCACGGCCACCAGCCGCGTCATCGTGCAGCGCCCCATCCTCAACGAGTTCGTCGAGCGGCTGGCGGAGGCGGCACAGAGGCTGATAATCGGCAATGGTCTCAACCCCTCCGTTGACATGGGGCCGCTGGTGAACATGGGTCGGCGGCAGGCCGTGCATGAGTATACGCAGGCAGGTAAGCAGGAGGGCGCGCAGCTTGTCACCGGCGGCGAGCCGCTCACCGAGGGCGAGTACCGGTACGGCGCGTTCTACCGGCCCACCATTTTTACGGAGGTCACGCCCGGCATGCGTATCGCCCGCGAAGAGGTCTTTGGCCCCTTCGTCTCCATCCTCCCTGTGGACTCTTACGAGCAGGCGGTGCAGGTGGCGAACTCGACCGAATATGGCCTCTCCACCTCCATCTTTACGGAGGACGTGCGCATCGCCTTCCGCGCCGTGCGCGACATCGAGTCCGGCCTCGTCTACATCAACGCAGGCACCACCGGCTCCGAAATTCACCTGCCCTTCGGCGGCATGAAGGCCAGCGGCAACGGTCATCGCGAACTCGGCTCCGTCGCCGTCGAAGAGTTCAGCGAAACCAAAAGCATTTACGTGCTGTACCCGCCGCGCAAAGCATAAGGAAGAGCAGGCAAGGGGAATATGGCTGCATGCCGGGCATGTAGCCATATTCCCCTTGCCTGCTCTTCCTGACTTTATGTTAAAGCAAATTGCGTGAAGAGGGCTTCCCAGACCTCCTGGTTTTCGATGCGCTCGATGGGGTTGACGATGCGAGCATTGATGGTTTCGAAGAGGGCGCGCAGCATCTTTTGCAGCACCTCGGACGCCGTCTCGTAGAAATCGTTGGCCTTGCTGATCTCGCCGCTCATGATTTCATAGCAGAGGGAGGTGAAGTTGGCGACATCGATGTGGTTATGCTCGATTCTGAAACGGTAGTTGCCCAGGTGTGTCAGCCGGGCGCGGTGCAGCAGCGTGGCGAGGGCGTTGGGGTCGATTTCGGTGCCGTTGGCGCGGCAGGCATCGGTCAGCGCATCCATCGTCATGTTGACAAACTCGACGAGGGCAGGTAGTTGCTCCATCGGCGTGCGGCGGCGCAGCCACTCCTGCTCCATCTTGCTGATCAGGTCGAGCAGTTCAAAGCTCTCCATGCGCCACTTCTCTGCCGGATCGGGCAGGCGTACCGTCGTGCGTCTATGCCCGTTGCCGTTCCCGTTATTCTCGGTTACGGGCGCAAGGGTGTCCTGCATGACGGGGATGATGAGCCGGTACTGTACCATCTTTGCCAGGTCTTTCGCCACATCCATCTCCGGGCGATGCATGGAGCAGGCGATGCGCCGCACCACGCGGTTGCGGTTGACCTGCATCAGCAATTCGTAGGCGTAGGTGCCGAAGCTCAGCACGGAGGAGATCGAAGGGGCCATCTGCAACGTTGTGTGCATGCCCTGCGGCAGCCAGCGCGAAAGCTCCTGCCAGTCATCGCTATAGCAGACCATCTCCATCGTCAGGCGCACCACATCGAGATCGAGCGAGATTTCGCCGTAGGGTAGAATAGACTGCCCGTTGGGGC